>Ga0209099_1000110_pt1 | contig 92301 bp, 77 predicted proteins | sample AD_JPNHW2_MetaG_FD_184430 | JGI IMG/M metagenome (GOLD analysis project Ga0209099, IMG submission 184430) | Active sludge microbial communities of municipal wastewater-treating anaerobic digesters from Japan - AD_JPNHW2_MetaG (SPAdes) (version 2) | ecosystem: Engineered > Bioreactor > Anaerobic...
ACGTGAGGATAATCCCGAGCTGATCAAAGCGAAAGAACTGGGCCTGAAAATCTATTCTTTTCCTGAATACATTTACGAGCAATCGAAAAATAAAACACGCGTGGTGATCGGCGGAAGCCACGGAAAAACCACCATCACCGCCATGATCATGCATGTGTTGCACGAACTGGGAAAAGATTTCGATTATATGGTGGGCGCACAGCTAGAAGGTTTTGAAACGATGTTCCGCATTTCCGATGCGCCGGTCATCATTCTGGAAGGCGACGAATACCTGACTTCCACTTTAGACAAACGCCCGAAATTCCACCTGTACAGGCCGAATATCGCCTTGCTCAGCGGTGTTGCCTGGGATCATATCAATGTGTTTCCGACTTTTGAAATTTATGTCGATCAGTTCCGCAAGTTTATTGATTTGATAGAACCCGGCGGAAGCCTTGTATACTGCGAAAACGACGAAGAGCTCAACCTCATTTGCCCCGAAGCCAGGAACGACATTAAGCTATTACCTTACGGAATTCCGCAACATTCCATAAATAACGGAACCACTTCTGTTACGATCGGCAGTGCAGATACAGATATTCAGGTTTTTGGGAAACACAACCTGATGAACCTTAACGGCGCCCGGCTGGTCTGTGAATGCCTGGGCATTGCTGCTGCTGATTTTATGAGGGCTATTGCCGGGTTTAAAGGCGCAGCCAAGCGTCTTGAACTGGTCGGTAAAAATGAGGATTCCGCTTTTTACAAAGATTTTGCACATTCGCCTTCCAAGCTTAAAGCTACGATAGAAGCCGTCAAAGAACAGTTTCCGAAACGGAAACTCGTGGCCTGCATGGAATTGCATACCTACAGCAGTCTGAACAGCGATTTTCTTGAACAATATAAAGGGTGCATGCACAAAGCCGATAAAGCCATCGTTTTTTACAGCGCTCATGCCCTGGAAATAAAAAAGATGCCGCCTTTGCCTGAAAACAAAGTAAAAGAATCATTCGGCCGTGAAGATGTTATTGTCTTTACTAATAAAGAAAAACTTGTTGAATTTCTTGAAAGCCTCGACTGGAAAGGCAAAAACCTGCTGATGATGAGTTCGGGGAATTTTGATGGACTGGATTTTATCAGCTTTGCAAAAAAGATAGGAATAAGTGAGCGGTAAATTTGTTTAATTTTTATTTCGATTGCTTGAACATATCCTTCATTGGTTTCAGTTTTGAAACATCAATATTTTTCATTTCTATCATTAAAGTGACGGAATTCAATAAAGGAAATTGTTGTCAGGAATAAATTAATGCTTATTAATGCAATGAAAGCCTTGACTGAAAAGGTCTTATTGATGATGAGTACAGGGAATTTTGGCGGACTGGATATAAAAAGCCTTTTCTGAAAAACCCGGAACCAGTTAGTACATCAGCTGTTTCTTCGAATTAGTCCTCCAGCCGGCGTCGTACTTGCTGTCCACAAAGTAGATGATAAGGTCCGCATCGTACTTGCTGTCCACAAAATATATTTTCTTTTTTGCGTCGTACTTGCTGTCAACAAAAAACCATAAACCTTCATTACCTTCAGCGTCGTACTGGCTCGAACATTTGTATACGCATAGGTCCGCATCGTACTTACTGTCGGCCACATATACTTTTACATCAGCATCGTATTTGCTGTCGCAGGAATATACTTTTTGTGCAGCAACGTTTTGTTTCAGAAAAAAGACGGCTGATACGATCAGCAAAAATGTAAATAACTTTTTCATGGCTAATAATTTAGGGTGACCAAAAATACAAAAATTGTTCCCAAATTAAAAATCAAGATAAAAATCTTTGGTCAGCTGGATATAAGATTCAGCGGGCGTTCCGTCCTGATTTTTCAGGATCATGTTTTGAGATTCCATGGTATCAGGGGCCTGGCGCGACAAACAGAAAACCACCCGGTGCGGTTCAGTTTCAGGTTTGTGAGAGATAAAAATATTTTTTGCACAGTATAACCCCGACTTCAAAAATATTTTCAAAAAATTGTTTTTTTCAGAGACCGGGATGATCACCCAGCACAAGCCGTTTTTAGAAAGAAGGCGGACCACGCATTGGCTGAGTTCTTCAAAGTCAAGGCTGGTGTTGTGTTTGGCTTTGTTCTTTATTTCATCGAGGCTTTTTAACTGCCCCTGGAAATATGGCGGATTACAAATGATGGCATCGTATTTTATGTTGCATGTGTCTGCATATTCCCGGATGGAAGTGTGGTGAATTTTAATACGATCCTTCCAGTTACTTTCCTGAAAGTTCTGATTTGCCTGTCGGGCCGCATGTTCTTCCAGTTCCACGGCATCGATCATGGCAGTGCTTTTCTGGGCTGCCATCAGCGCAAGAATTCCGCAGCCGGTGCCGATATCCAAAACAGTTGATGAAAGCCCGAAATCAGCCATGGCGCCTAACAATACAGCATCGGTGCTGAGTTTCATAGCGCAGTGGTGATCGGAAATGCTGAATTGTTTAAAGCGAAAGGCGGATTTCATTCCATGTAAAAATCTATAAGGCCTTCGGGCGCTTTTATCTTAATTATTTTGTGCTGAACATCTATGCTGAGGACGATATCTTCGTTAAAAGGGATGAGGATCTCTTTTTTATTGTTGAAGATTTGCATGATGTGTTGCTGCGGGAGTTCAAGGATTTGGTGGATGGTTCCCACCTTGCCGGATTTTTCATCTGAAACCTCAAAGCCGATAAGGTCCTTCAAATTAAAATCACCGGAAATTTTTTTTGTTTTGCCGGTTTCGGCGATGAATAAGGCGCTGCCGACCAGTTCGCGGGCTTTCTCACTGGTGTCAATATCTTCCAGCTCGAGCGAGAAAATGTTGCTGTGTTGGTTCTCAACAGCGACAATAAAAAACGGAACCCGTTCGTGTTGGATTTCAACAAAAACAAATTCCGTTTTTTTAAGTTGTTTACAAAAACGTTCCTCAATAACAGCTACGAGCCCGCCTTTGTAGCCGAATGTTTTGATGATCTTACCCAAAGAGGAAAACGGTATTTTTTCCATCGCAGGGTTTTGGTAATTTATTCGGCTTTTGGTTCGGTATCGGCAGTGTTTTCTGCTGGTGCTTCAGGAAGTTCGGCGGTTTCGTCTTTTACTTCTTCGGCTGCAGGTGCTTCAGCTTCTTGTTCAAGGAGTTTTGCCCTTTTCTTGGCAACAGCTTCTGACTTTGCAAGGTTAACCTTGGCTTCAGCTTCAAGACGCTGTTTTAATGCTTCTTTTTTGCTGAGCATTTGTTTGTTTTTCTTATTCAGGATCTTGGCTTCTTTTTCCTGCATCCATGTCTGGAATTTGGCTTCTGCCATTTCCTGGGTGAGGGCGCCTTTGGCAACACCTTTCAACAGGTGGTTTTTGTAAAGGACACCTTTGTACATCAGTATCGCCTTGGCGGTATCTGACGGGGTTGCTCCTTTGCGAAGCCATGAAATTGCTTTGTCGAAATCAATAGTGATTTCTGCGGGTATTGTAAGTGGGTTGTAGGTGCCAATGCTCTCAATGAATTTTCCATCCCGTGGTGCACGACCATCCGCAATTACAATATGATAAAAAGGTTGTCCTTTTTTACCATGGCGTTGTAATCTGATTCTTGCTGGCATAATTTAATTTGTTAATTTATTATTATTTGTTATTTGTTCCGCCGTGGCGGATTGTTATTTGTTATTTGTTATTTGTTATTTGTTATTTGTTATTTGTTATTTTTGAAATAGGGGGTGCAAAGATGCGATTTTTTTTTGATATACGAAAATATTTTTTAGTACAAATTTTATAAGAGGTACTGTTTAACAGGAAGTAAGAAGGTTTATAAATGAATGCTCAGGAAAAATGATCTTAAGAAATATTGAAAAAATGCTTGGAAATTACTTGCTGAACCCATTACGTTTGTAACCTTTCATGATTCCCCGTTTAGAATTTGAAATAAACGAAATGATCTCATCACGTTCGGGGGTGGCGGGAATTTCAGCTTCAATATAGGCAAGCGCCTGAGTAACATTATATTTTTTTACAAATATGATACGGTAGATATCCTGTATCTCTTTAATTTTTTCTGAAGAGAATCCTCTGCGGCGCAAACCTATAGAATTGATGCCAGAATAAGCCAGAGGGTCACGGGCTGCTTTGCAATAGGGCGGTACATCTTTTCCAACCAGTGATCCGCCGGAAATCAGCGAATGTGCCCCGATGCTTACAAACTGATGAACAGCAACCATGCCGCCAACAATGGCCCAGTCATCAATTTTTATATGTCCGGCCAGTCCGACAGAGTTTGCTAAAATGACATTGTTTCCTATAATGCAATCGTGGGCAATGTGCACATAAGCCATGATCAGGCAATTAGCTCCTATCACGGTTTCGTTGTTTGCCCGGGTGCCCTTGTTGATGGTTGCAAACTCACGAATAGTGACATTATCACCAATTTTAACGATGGTGTCCTCACCGGAATATTTCAGGTCCTGTGGAATAGCAGAAATAACAGCGCCCGGGAATATCTTGCAATTTTTGCCTATTCTGGCGCCTTCCAATATCGTAGCATTCGGGCCTATCCAGCTGCCTTCGCCGATTTCAACATTTTTATCTATGGTAACAAATGGCTCTATCACCACATTCTTTGCGATCTTGGCCTGCGGATGAACGAATGCTAAGGGTTGGTTCATGGTTTGGTAATTTTTACTATTTGTGCAAGAAGTTCTGCTTCCATAACCATCTGGTTATTCACAAACGCATAACCTTGCATATGGCTGATACCCCTGCGTATGGGTTCAAGAAGTTCAAGTTTGAAAACCAGGGTGTCGCCAGGAACTACCATTTTTTTAAAACGCGCATTATCGATTTTCAAAAAGTAGGTAAGATAATTTTCAGGGTCCGGGACTGTATTTAGAACAAAGATGCCTCCACATTGGGCCATGGCTTCAATTTGCAGAACACCAGGCATTACTGGCTTTCCGGGAAAATGGCCTGCGAAAAAACCTTCATTTATAGTAACATTCTTAATCCCAACGACCCCTTTATCGTCCATTTCAATTATTTTATCGATAAGGAGAAAGGGTGGGCGATGCGGTAATATTTTCTGAATCTGAATGTTATCGTAAATGGCCGGTTTGTCTATATCGGGTAAGTTAAAGGACGGTTTTTTCAGACCCGGGTTTAATTTTTCTGCAACAGCGGCAACTTTTTTTGTAAACTCAATATTTGAAAAATGTCCGGGGCGTTTAGCGAATATATGGGCATTCAATGTTCCTCCGAGTAATGAAATATCACCTACAAGGTCTAATAATTTATGGCGCGCCGGTTCATTTTGAAAATGAAGTTCCACATTGTTTAAAATACCTTCCTTGAGCACGGTAACTTTAGGCTTGTTGAAAAAAGTAGCGAGCCTGTCAAGTTCTTCCTGTGAGATAATGCGGTTTACAAAAACAATAGCGTTATCTACATCGCCGCCTTTGATCAGGTTGTTTTTTGCCAGGTATTCCAGCTCGTGAAGAAAAACAAAGGTTCGGCAGGGTGAGATTTCCACTTCAAATTCGGAAATGTCATCCAAGTTAGCAAACTGTTTGCCGGGTAAGTCAGAATCATAATCGATCATGGCAGTAATTCTGAGCTTGTCGCTCGGAATGGCAATTATTTCAACCTGGTTTTCCGGGTCGGTGAATTCAACGGTATGGCTGATAGTAAAAACTTTTTTCTGGGCGTTTTGTTCCTGTGTCCCGGCTTTTTTCAGTATTTCAACATACTTTGAAGAACTTCCGTCCAAAATGGGTGTTTCGGGGCTGTCAATCTCGATCAGCACATTGTCGATGCACATTCCGGCCAGCGCGGCCAAAACATGCTCAATAGTACAGACCCGTACTCCGTTTTCTTCTATGCTGGTTCCTCTGGAAGTATCTTTTACATTGCCAATAACAGCATGTACCAAAGGTTGATTTTCAAGATCGATTCGCTTAAATACAAAACCGTGATTTTCCGGAGCCGGATTAAACGTGATCGTAACATTTTTTCCCGTGTGAAGACCTTTACCAGTAAGGCTTACCGGTGATGAGACCGTGCGTTGTTTTACCATATCAACCGGCAAAATTAATAAAAATTATTAATCGGCAAACAAAAATATTCTCGTTTTAAACGATCTTATTAACAAGACTAAAAAATAATATAAGATCAATTGGTTATCAATGTAATGGCAGCATAAGCAGGTCAATTTCCTGAAACGGAATATGAAATAAATCACTGATATGCTTACTGGTAAGTATTCCGTTATACAGGTAAGTCCCTGTCCGCACGCCTTTATCGTTTCTTAAAAAATTCTCAACACCACCTTCTTCTGCAATTTGCAACACTACAGGGGCGAAAAAATTACTTAAAGCGTTTGATGCTGTATGCGGGACTTTGGAAGGGATGTTAGGCACACAATAATGAGTTACACCGAATTTTTTGAAAACCGGCTGCGTGTGGTTGGTGGGGTGTGAGGTTTCGGAACAACCGCCATTATCAATACTTACATCGATAATTACGGAACCATATGGCATTTCTTTTACCATATCGTCGGTCATCACACAAGGCGTACTCCCGTTCAACGGGTTAAGGGCGCCAATAACCACATCAGCAGTCCGTATGGCTTTGGCAAGAACCTTTTGCTGAAACACGGATGTATATAAGCGGACACCCAGTTTGTTTTGTATGCTTCTCAACTTATAAATGGAGTTGTCGAATATTTTTACAAAAGCACCCATGCCAAGCGCCGCCCGTGCAGCATATTCCCCGACTGTACCGGCTCCTATGATCACTACTTCTGCCGGAGCTATTCCGGGGAAGCCCCCCAGGCTCTTGCCCTTGCCATATTCGATGCTGCTCAGGTATTCTGCCGCTATGAACACAGAGGTATTGCCAACAATTTCACTCATGGAACGGATGACCGGAAGGGAATTGCTTTTGTCTTTAATATGCTCATACGAAATGGCCGTAATTTTTTTTGAAATCAATTGCTTGAAATACGCTTCCGTTTGTCCTGGAAGGTTCAGAGCGGAGATTAGGGTAGTTCTTGCCTTAAAGTGCTCTATTTCAGCAGGAATCGGGGGTGCCACCTTAATGATCAAATCCGACTGATAAACTTCCGAAGAGGAATAAACCATGGTGGCGCCTGCTTCAATATATTCATTATCAGGAAAATGAGCAGCTTTGCCTGCATTGGATTCAATCACCACCCTATGGCCATTATTCACTATGACGCTTACATCTTCAGGTATTAAGCCTATACGGCTTTCCTGAAAAGCAATTTCTTTTGGGATACCGATGATCAGTTGTTTCTTATGCTTTTTGATTTCGAGCATTTCGGGCTGGGTAATCATTTGCTCGGAATGTGCAAACTGAATAAAGTCCTTTTTTGCATTCATGAGAGTAATTTAGTTGTATAAAATTACAAAAAAAAATTATACAACAGATTTTTTTTCAGAAAAAGCGATCACCCGGGTTTGTTTATCATCGTCTAACGTGATTTCCACTTCCACATAGGGTGTTGGTATGATCTGTTCGGCAACCTCGGGCCATTCGATAAAACAATAATGCCCGCTGTAAAAATATTCTTCGTAGCCGATATCAAATATTTCAGCAATATTTTTTATCCGGTAAAAATCAAAATGATAGATCAGGTCACCTTCTGCGGTGGGGTATTCATTTACAATGGAAAAAGAAGGGCTGTTTGTTAATCCAACCACCTTCAGTTCTCTACACAACGCTTTTATCAGCGTGGTTTTTCCTGCACCCAGTTCTCCTTTAAAAGTGAAAATCCGGCTTTTAGGATACATATTCAACAGCGATTTGGCAGTTCCGGTCATATAACCGGTATTATTACTGCCCGGGTTTTGGCTCATGTTGTTATTTAGGATTAAGAAAGATCACGGGAATCAGGATTTCCTCGAGCGAAATACCGCCATGCTGGAAGGTGTTTTTATAATAATTGACAAAATAATGGTAGTTGTTTGGGTAAGCAAAAAAATCAGTTTCCCTGCAAAAAACATAAGAGGTGCTTACATTGATCCTGGGTAGAAAAATATCCTGCGGGTTTCTTACCTCAAAAACACTTTTCTTTTCGAAATTGAGGGCTTTACCGTATTTATACCTCAGATTGGTATTGGTGTTTTTGTCTCCAACAATTTTAACCGGGTTCTGAACTTTTACACTGCCGTGATCGGTGGTAATCATTAGGTTAACCTTGGCTTCAGCAAGGAATTTTATCACATCAAGCAACGGCGAATGTTTGAGCCAGGATAAGGTAATTGACCTGTAAGCAGCCTCATCATCAGCAAGTTCGCGGATAATTTCCATATCCGTCCGGGCGTGCGACAACATGTCGACAAAATTGTAAACCAGCACATTTAATTTGTTGCTCATCAGATTGCCCAGGTTTTCTACATATTTTTTTCCTGCAGTAATATTTAATATTTTGGAATAGTTGTACCGGATATCTTTGCCGTAACGTTTCAGCAACTCGCTCAACAATTCGTTTTCATATTGATTTTTTGTGCCTTCATCTTCTTCGTAGGTCCAGTATTTCGGATATTTCCGCTCGATTTCTGTGGGAAGCAGGCCGGCAAATAACGCGTTTCTGGCATATTGTGTTGCCGATGGCAGGATGCTGTAATACAAATCGTCGTTCTGAACCCTGTAATATTCCTCAAGCACCGGCTGGATGACTTTCCACTGGTCGTACCTGAGGTTATCAATGACAATCACAAACAAAGGTTCGGGCTGATTCAGCGCAGGGAAAATCTTTTCTTTGAAAAGGTTGTGTGACATTATCGGGGAATCCGGGTCCTTACCGCTCAGCCACCTGACATAATTATTTTCGTAAAACTTTGAGAACATCGAGTTTGCTTCTGATTTTTGAAGCTGAATCACCTCGTTCATCGATTCATCGTTCGACTTTTCAAGTTCCAGTTCCCAGTAAGTCATTTTTTTATAAACATCAATCCACTCATGGTGCGTCAGGCGGTTGGAAAGGTCCATGCCGATACTGCGGAATTGCTGTTGATAGGCCTGGGTTGTCTTTTCACTGACGATCCGTTTATTTTCAAGGTTTTTTTTCAGGCAGAGCAAAATCTGGTGCGGGTTAACAGGCTTTATCAGGTAATCGGAAATGTTCGAACCGATGGCATCCTCCATGGTATGTTCCTGTTCGTTTCGGGTGATCATCACCACCGGCATATTGGGGTGTTCTTTCCGGATCTGTGCCAGGGTTTCAAGGCCGGAGATCCCGGGCATGTTTTCGTCAAGAAAAATGATGTCGAAATCATTCTGTCCGATCTCGTCGAGGGCTTCATCACCGTTGTTCGATGTATGCACATCATAACCTTTTTCCTGTAAAAACATGATATGCGGTTTCAGCAGGTCTATCTCATCATCTACCCAAAGTATCTTCACTTTACTCATAATAATGGTTTCTATTGTTCAGTTATGTCAAAAAAAATTGTAATATTGAAGGCGAATTCTTTATACAAAAATACGAATAAAAAGCCTGTAAACTGTGGTTCATAACAAAAGAAAAATTATTAACGATCCGGTGCACGGTTTTATTACCGTCCCCAACGAATTGATTTTTGACATTATCGAACACCATTATTTTCAGCGGTTGCGGCACATCAAACAGCTCGGGCTTACGTATATGGTTTACCCCGGGGCCATTCATACCCGTTTTCAGCATGCGCTCGGCGCCATGCATCTGATGACCATGGCTGTGGAACTGCTGAAGATCAAGGAAACCGATATTTCTGCGGAAGAAATTCAGGGACTATACCTGGCTATTTTACTGCACGATATCGGCCACGGGCCCTTCTCACATGCCCTGGAACATACCCTAGTTGAAAAAGTGGACCATGAAACGCTTTCTTTGTTGTTTTTAAACCGCCTGAACCGTATTTTTAACGGGGAATTGCAGACGGCCACTAAAATATTTTCCGATGCTTACCCGAAAAAGTTTCTTCACCAGCTGGTGTCCGGCCAGCTAGATGTGGACCGGCTCGACTACCTGATGCGCGACAGCTTTTTTACTGGGGTTTCCGAAGGGGTTATCAGCACCGACCGCATCATAAAAATGCTGAATGTGCATAATGATGAACTGGTGGTTGATGTCAAGGGCATTTATTCCATCGAAAATTTTATTGTTGCCCGCCGGCTGATGTATTGGCAGGTTTATTTGCACAAAACGGTGTTGTCGGCTGAACACCTCCTGATCCATATTTTGAAACGTGCCAAATACCTGAGCGGGCAGGGCGAGCAGATCTTTAGCACCCCGGCGCTGGAGGTTTTTCTGAAAAACAACTTTACGGAGGAAGATTTTATCAGAAATCCGGACTTGCTTGACACTTTTGCCGAACTTGACGATCATGACGTATTTTTGTCCATAAAAATGTGGACCAAAGCCCATGATAAAGTGTTGGCCATGCTGAGCCGGAAACTGATAAACCGCAACCTGTTCAGGATTGAGATAAGCGATAACCCTATAGACGGGCAACGGATAGACGCATTGAGGCAGAAAGCCAAAACCGCTTATGACATCAGTGATGATGAAACGTCCTATTTTGTGTTTACCGGCGATGTAGCCAACAATGCCTATAATCCTTATTTTGATAAGATCCACGTCCTGTATAAAGATGAACGTGTGCTCGATATTACCGAAAGCTCCGACCAGCTCAATATTAACCTGAAAGCGAAAACCGTACGGAAATATTTTTTGTGTTATCCGAAGTCTTTATAAATGGTCATTATTGTCTGAAGAAATAATAGGCAAAAAAAATCTTCAAAAAATGTAACGAATAATAAATTCATTTGTCTGAAAGTTATCTTTATTTACCTTTATGCGATTTTTTTCAAATTCTTAAACAAATTAAATTAAAATTTAACATGAAAAAATTACTTCTTCTCTTTCTGAGTGTGCTGCTATTCTCGGGATTAGCCACAGCCCAGGATCTAACCACAAAAATCCCGGTATCACCGCAGGTGAAAATCGGAACACTGCCCAACGGGTTAAAATATTACATTAAATACAACGCAAAACCGGAGCATAAGGTAGAACTCAGGCTTGCCGTTAATGCTGGTTCTATCCTTGAAGGCGACGACCAGCAAGGCCTTGCCCATTTCATGGAACACATGAATTTCAATGGGTTGAAGCATTTTCCGGGAAACGAACTGGTTCATTACCTGCAAAGTATCGGTGTCGGTTTTGGTAACGACCTGAATGCCTATACCGGCTTCGATCAGACGGTTTACATGCTGCCGTTTCCGAGTGATGATCCGGAAAAAATTGATAAATCCTTTACGGTTATTGCCGACTGGGCGCAAGGTTCCTTACTTACCAACGAAGAAATTGATAAAGAACGCGGGGTTATCCTTTCTGAAAGCCGTCTCGGCAAAGGCGCCGACGACCGTATGATGAAAATCTGGCTGCCGTTGATGCTTAACGGATCAAAATATGCCAACCGCTTACCGATTGGTAAAGATTCAATCATAGCCAATTTTGATTACAGTGTATTGCGCCGTTTTTATTCAGACTGGTACCGTCCCAGCCTCCAGGCTGTTATCGTAGTTGGTGATATGCCCGTTGATGAAGCCGAAAAACTTATCAAGGAAAAATTTGGCGTTTTAAAAAACCCGGTTCCCGAACCAACGAGGCAGCCGTTGTTTGAAGTGAAACCCTTTACTGAAAACCAGGCCATTATTGTCAGCGACCCTGAAGCCGATATGACATATGTTACAATTTTAGGAAGCTCGGTTGAGAAAAAACCTTCGGTTACAGAAGGTGATTATTTAAACGATATCATTGAACAATTGCTCTCTTCCATGATTTCTTCAAGGTTGGATGAACTGGTAAGTTCTGCGAATCCTCCCTTTATGTACGCTTATAATTATATTGGCGGCTGGGCAAGGGGTTATGAAAACTATAATGCCGGGGCGCTCTGCAGTCCTGATGGCATTAAAAAGGCTGTACAAACGCTGGTTATTGAATGCCTGCGCGCAAAAAAATTCGGATTTACCGAAGCTGAACTGGCCAGGGCAAAGGCAGCGCTTCTTTCAGATTACGAAAAACAATATAACGAACGTGATAAAACTGAATCCGGAAAACTTGTTTGGGAATATGTAAATAACTACCTCGAACAAGAACCCATCCCGGGAATTGAATGGGAATATAATTTTGTCAAGAACCATCTCAACAACATACAACTCAAAGATTTTGACCAGGTACGCAAAAAGATCAATATCGATGACAAATATTTCAGCTATGTCACCACCAAAACATCGGATAAACTGCCTACCAATGCGGAGTTTAAAAAATGGATTGATGAAGCCCTGCAAAGCAATATTACCCCCTATCAGGAAAAACAAATTGCTTCCAAATTGCTGAAAAATGATCCCAAACCGGGAAAAATTGTCAGCACCGCCAAAAATGAAAAACTGGGTACTACTACGTACACCTTGAGCAACGGCGCTATCGTATGCCTGAAACCGACTGATTTCAAGAACGATGAAATTTTATTCAAAGGATCAAAATTCGGCGGTTATAGCGCTTATACCGGTAAGGATTATCAGAGTGCACAGTTCTGTAACAATGTTGCTGAAGAAATGGGTTATGGCGAATTCTCGAAAACTGACCTGGAAAAGTTCTTATCAGGTAAAGTAGTAAAAGTCATGCCGGTGGTAGATGATTATACCGAATATATTTCAGGTAATAGCACCGTAAAAGACCTGGAAACCATGTTTCAGCTGATCTATTTGAAATGTACCGAGCCACGTAAGGATATGGAAGCCTTTGGATCGTTCATCACACGTTCAAAACAGGAACTGGAGCTGTTGAAACAAAACCCCGAAAACCTATTTTTTGATACATTGTACAATACACTTTATCAGGGAAATCCAAGAGCACATCAGATAGACAACCCAAGTGATTATGATAAAATTAATATTGACAATGCTCTCGCATATTACAAAGACAGGATCGGCAACCCAACAGGAATGTATTACACATTTGTTGGTACGTTCACCGAAGAACAAATGAAACCTCTGATCGAAAAATACATCGGTGGTATTCCGGCCGGCACCTCAAAAGCTGCTTACAAAAGCCTTGGCATGAACATTAAACCGGGGAACCACAGCTTTACTTTGCATAAAGGAAGCGAACCCAAAGCGATGCTCATGCATTATTTTTCAGCCGATATGCCTTATAATGCCGATGATAATTTTATGCTGGGACAGCTTAACGGAGTCATCAATAACCGGATAACCGATACGATCCGTGAAAAGATGGGCGCTATTTATGGCGGTGGTTGTTATGGATCTATCAAGAAATATCCCAAGGAAGAATACCTGGTACAATCTTATTTCCCTTGCAGCCCTGAAAATATCAATAAAGTTGACGAAGCCTTCATGAAGCTGATCAACGAAACAAAAATTCCGGGAGACATCACGGAAAAAGATTGGGAACGCGTACGCGAACCGGCTATTGAAACCTACAAGGTAAACATAAAGAAAAACAACTACTGGCTTAACAACCTGCAGTCGGCATACCTGAATGGTAGCGATCCAGAACGTATTATCAATGTTGAGAAACGCCTGAAAGAGATCAAGCCGGCAGACCTTGAAGCCACAGCCCGTAAATTTTATACAAAACAAAACATCTTTAAAGGGTTCTGGCTGCCCGAAACTAAATAAGGCAGTCCACCGCGGCGGAGCAGAATTATGAATTCAGAATTCTGACTTCTGACTTCTGACTTAAAAAAGGTTCGCATGAAAGTGCGGGCCTTTTTTGTTTTACCAATTAAAGACTTTTTATACCTTTGCTTTCCTAAGATAAAATTTAAACGATGAAATTTACCGCACAACAATTGGCCGAAGTGCTGCACGGCACGGTAGACGGCAATCCTGAAGCCTCCGTCACAAAACTTGCAAAGATTGAAGAAGGCGATTCCGAATCACTTACTTTTCTTGCCAACCCGGCATATACCCATTTCATATATGCTACCCAGGCTGCTGTAGTCATTGTAAATAAAGACTTTGTACCTGAGCAAAAAATCAGTGCCACTTTGGTCAGGGTTGAAAATGCATACACCGCTTTTTCCACCTTGCTTGAAATGTACAACCAGATAAAGCTGAACAAGACAGGCATTTCGGAACAGGCCACCATTTCCGGGTCGGCAAAAATCGGCAAGGAAGCCTACATTGGGGCACAGGCTTTTATTGGTGAAAATGTTGTGATCGGCGATAATGTGAAAATATACCCGCTATGCTATGTCGGCGATAATGTAGTCATTAAAAATAATACCACCTTGTTTGCTTCCGTTACGGTATATTCTGACAACGTCATCGGGGCCGGTTGCATCCTGCATTCCGGAGTGATCATAGGAGCTGATGGTTTTGGCTTTGCGCCACAGGCTGACGGAACCTATAAAAAAGTATCACAGACCGGCAATGTGGTTATTGAAGATGATGTGGAGATAGGAGCGAACACATGCATTGATCGTGCAACGCTTGGATCGACCATCATCCGTAAAGGCTGCAAAATTGATAACCTCGTGATGATCGCCCATAATGTGGAAGTGGGAGAAAATACTGTGATCGTGTCGCAGACGGGAATTGCCGGCTCAACAAAGATTGGCAAACATGTGACCATTGGCGGCCAGGTGGGAATTGTCGGGCATATCACCATAGCCGACCGGGTGATGATACAGGCACAGTCGGGCATTGCGGCAAGCATTAAAGAACCCGGAACCATTGTCCAGGGTGCTCCGGCATACAACATCAAAGATTACCTGCGTTCGTACGTGCATTATAAAAACCTTCCGAAAATAGTGGAACGGATAAGTGAGCTGGAGAAAGAGATTGAGAAGCTGAAAGGGAGAGGATAGACGATAGACTTTTTAGACTTTTAGGCAATTAGACTTTTAGGTCCGCCGCGCCGGATTAGGTCCGCTATGGCGGAATAATTTTTTAGGTGGTTCGGTTGCATGGCTCATGGCTCATGGCTCGTGGCTCGTGGCTCGTGGCTTGTGGCTCATGGCTCGTGGCTCATGGCCAGTGGCCAGTGGCTAATAGCTAACCTACCAGCTCGAGCCGCCACCACCGCCAAAACCGCCGCCGGAAAAGCCACCGCCACCGCTAAAACCGCTGAAACCACCGCCGCCACCGAAAGAACTGAATCCTGAACTGTGATAACCTGAACCCGACGACGAAGGGGTATAATGATAATTGAAATTATGGTCCATGTGGTACATGCTCGAAATCATGGATGTTACCAGGAATGTGGTATTAAATGAATGCGTGCCGGAAGCCTGATACCAGTCGGGTGCGGCGTTGATAAGGTCTTTGAACTTTTCGGCCCATTGGCTGCCCAGCCCTAAAACTATGGCATACGAAACAGTCTCATCAAAATATTTGGGATTTTCTTTCAGCAGGTCCCTGAGTTTTTCTGATTCCGCACGTTGTATAAATTCTTTGAATCCCTGCAACTCAAAATATTTGCCTGAGCCGAAATGTCCGAGTTTGGGCATGATCATCCCGAAAAAGTATATGACCCCTGAGGATAACACCACAGAAAGCTGGTGCTGCAGCCAGTTTTGGCCGCTGAATAATGAAACAGTTACCCCAATGGCAAGAACAAAAAAGGCGATCACTTTCAGAAAACGACTAAAACCCAGTGTGCCCGGAACAAAGAACTGATGCGTCTTTGAATAAGTACGCAACTCTTTGTCGGTTGAGTTCATGGTCACATAAAAGGAGTTTTTCAGAGAGCTGACTTTTACCGGGCCTTCTTTGCCGTCTTTGAACAAGCCATTAAACATGGTCTTCTCAAAGTTCTTGGCATCGGCCGGCAGGTCTTTCAGTTTTGTCAATTCATAATCGGCACCTTCTTTACCTACGCCTTTAATTTCTTTGATCGAAAGATAACCGTTGCCGGCCCAGAAATAAATCAATGAAACCAGGTCGCGCTTGTGAAGCTTGTTGTCCCACAGGTAGCCGGCTTCGGCCGGTGTAACATCTTTCGGCGGATTATACTGAACGACAATGGCGTCTTTTCTGTCCCTTCCGATGAAAAACCACAGTACTAGCAATATTAAGAAAAGTATGACCGGATAAAAAAGTAACTTATTATTTGCCCAGATGATCTTCCATGTAAGCCAGCCTGAAACAGACAGATCGCCTTTAGGAATGAAAAGTTCCAGCACCGGAACTTCATTGGCGAACAACGGCTGCATGAGTTTGCACGTGATGGTGTTTTTATCGGTAACAAATTTTAGTTGTTTTGATTTGTCATTATTAATTAAAAACGCTGCCATGACATTTCCGGCGTTCATATTATCAGGCAGGGTAATTTTGATGGTTCCCGATTTGACAGGCTCCGAAAAGTCTGATATCATAGAATAATTCAGGAAGTATTTACCGTCTTTTTTCCGGATCAGCCCGAAAACATCATATTCGTATGCGTACATCGTATCCTGTGCAGTTCCTTCAGAATTACTCCAGTATACAGCGTTGAAATAATTATTCCTTGTTTTGTATTCATCCTGCTGTCCGCTTACGCTCAGGCCGCTTATCAGTAGTTTGGTGTACCCGCTTAAAAATGACCAATTGGGAAGCTCTAAATTTGATTCCTTATTTTGCGGGCGGTCTTCATAGTAGGAAAAGTTCTCCAAAGCCGTAAAACTGTTTTCGAGGCTGTACGGATTTTTATACCTGGCATAATACAGGTGTTTGAAGTGGATGCTGCCGTTTTTATTGATCGTAACTTCCGTGAGAAAATTTGTTATGTAGAATTTTCTTGCATAAACTTCGATGGGGATGTTTGATTTGTCAAATCCTTTATCCCTGAATGATCCGGTCAAATAAATCGCGTCGGTTGCAAATACTTTGTCGTATGTAATATGATATGTTTTATTTTTTCGGTCGTAAGTGATTTCAGGGGAAACCATATGATCTGCATTTCCTCTGTAAAAAAGGAAATTCATTTTTTCAATATCAATTTTGGGATCAGCAGTCAGTTCTGCTTCCAGGCCCATGAATGGATCGCCCGACATTTCTCCGGTGAACGGCCATTTGATTAGAGCATTGCCATCTTTAAATGTGACCGCTCCCCAGACTTTGTAACGAAGCGTGACCTCAAGTTTATTACTGAATTTGTTTAAGTTGCTGTAAATGTTTATGTATTTGTTATTACCTTCAGCCTGGGAATTGAAAAGCACGTCAGTCACACCGGACGTCACATAATTGACTTTTATATCCCGGATCACCTGGTCTCTTACATCAAGATCCGATGAATCGTCCGGTTTCAGGGTATAGAAATCACGTAAAAAAGACGATTGCGGGAACAACAGCACCACGTTGAATTTTTCTTCAATATCAAGGGATGCATCTGCGTTGATGTTGATTTTTGAACTGAATTTATCAATATAAAAATTCTTGGCCATGTCCTCAATCGGGATGCTGGTATTTGGAAAATAGGAGAGCGGAAACCTGACCACGACGGTCATTCCTTCGTTGGGCTTCAGCGGGTTAACAAGTGTTCCCTCTATGGTTTTGGCGGTGATATTGAATTTTGCTCCCTTGTCTTTTGAGCCTTCAGCGCCGGTGAAAAGCAGGATGTCGTCGTTGCTAAGGATGAGGTTTTTGGGCAGTGTAATTTTAAATCCGGCTTTGGCAATATCGCAATCCCATTGGTGTCCGATGAGGTTCCAGTATAATTCGGTGTGATCGGAGAATTTGTTTAACCCGCCCCAGACAAGGTATTTGATGATGAACTTCTGGTCGCCTTCCACATATTTATCTGCGGAACCGATCTTGATTTTTAAAAAATCTCCTTCGTAGGTGGTGCTGTACATAAAATCGTCAACAGTAATATTTTTTATGATCAGTTCATAATCGGCGGAGAAACTTGCCCTTTCGGATTTTACTCTTGCGGGAAAATCAACCTGCCTGTATCTGAAAGGCAAGGAGCGGATGATACCGTGTTTCTGCTCTTTAAAATGTACATCTATAGTTTCGGTAACCCAGATAGATCCGTCGGCATTCATTTTCATGTCAATGAAATAATTGGTGATGTCGAAGGCTTCTGAGAATCCTGCAAAACTCAGGAAGATTAAAACAATAACTGCAAATATTTTTTTCATATTGTTTTTGATTTTTTTGTACAAATTTTTCAAACAGGCTTCTACACCTTGCCGTGGACTATGGCTTAGCCAGTTTTGAAATCGCTATTTTTTAATTTCAACCCTGATCACTTCACGTTCTATATTTTCAATCTCAAAGAAATCGGCTGTTTTGAAACTGAAAATTTTTGCGAAGACATTCCCGGGGAATGATTCAACGGCTGTATTGTTATCCCGGACAACGGCATTATAATACCTCCGGGCGTTCTGTATGGTGTCTTCCACTTCAATCAGCGAATCCTGCAGCTTCATGAAATTCTGATTTGCTAACAGGTCGGGATAATTTTCCACCGTCACCAGGATATTTTTCAAGGCGGAGATCAGGTTGTTTTCGGCCGCTTCGTGTTCTTTTATGGTACTTGCATTTTCAGCCTGAGAACGGTATTTGGCCACATTTTCAAAAAGGCCTTTTTCATGCACCGCATAGCCTTTCACTGAATCAACCAGATTTGGAATGAGTGAGTAACGCCTTTTGAGCTGGACATCAATATCGCTCCATGCATTTTTGATCCTGTTACGGTACGAAATAAACTTGTTAAAATAAATTGCCGTTATCAATAAAAGAACAAGAGCAATTCCGATTAAAATATATAGCGCCATAGGTTGAAATTTAGCATATCAAATATACAATAACTTTTATTTAGATGGTTTGGTTTTTATTATATAATTTAGTGATATAAAAAAATGAAGATTTTACAGAAATTTCGAGAGAAGGAAATAAATAATTTAAAAATAATGCTATGAAAACAAAACAGATTTTAAAATATTGGCGGATAAATAAATTATTGTTGATTTTAGTATTAATAGTTGCAAACTTCATCCTGCCAGCTGCTACCTGTTTTTCCCAGGCATGGACACAAAAAGCCGACTTTGGAGGCGGAGATCGTTATGGTGCGGTTGGCTTTACTATTGGTTCTAAAATTTATATGGGGTTAGGAAATTATGCTGGTTCTTTTAAAAAAGATTTTTGGGAATATGACCCGGCCTCTGATACTTGGACACAAAAAGCTGATTTCGGGGGGGCTGCAAGAGCTGGAGCAATTGGTTTTTCTATTGGTACAAAAGGATATATTGGAACCGGATTCGATGGTTCCTCTTATAAAGATTTTTGGGAATATGACCCGGCCTCTGATACTTGGACACAAAAAGCTGATTTCGGGGGGGCTGCAAGGAGAAAAGCCGTTGGCTTTTCTATAGGTTCTAAGGGGTATATTGGAACTGGGCTTGGTGACACAAATTGTACAAAAGATTTCTGGGAATATGACCCGGCCTCTGATACTTGGACACAAAAAGCTGATTTCGGGGGAACGGCCAGAGAAGGTGCAACTGGTTTTTCTATTGGAACTAAAGGTTATATTGGAACTGGATATTTTTTTGATGGAACATCCTACCGTTATAAGGATTTTTGGGAATATGATACTATTACTGATTTATGGACACAAAAAGAAGATTTTGCTGGTACTGCAAGAAATGGCGCAACGGGTTTTTCCATTAACTCTAAAGGATATATTGGGACAGGATACGATGGTTGGGAAAGATATGATTTCTGGGAATATAACGCAGCAACTGATACATGGTCGCAAAAAGCTGATTTTGGAGGTACTAGTAGGTTTATGGCAATAGGATTTTCTATAGATAACATAGGCTATATTGGCACTGGAAATTATGTTATTCTTAGCCAACCATATTTTTTAAACGATTTCTGGGAATATAAACCGGATGATGATACAACAGCATTAAATGAAATTGAAGAGCAGCATCTTAAAATTCAAATTTACCCAAATCCAAGTAATGGTGTTTTTAAAATACAATATAACTTATCAGGAAACACTCATCTTTTAGTTGAAATTTTTAATATTTATGGTCAATTAGTAAAAAATGATTTATTTAATAATTTATCAGGATACCATGAGCTAATAATAAATGCTGAAGGTTTAGACAGCGGTATTTATTTGGTTAAATTATCATCTGATACTTTAAATAAAGCATTAAAAATTGTAATACGGAAATAATACCAGCAAACTTCGCACAACTGAGCAACAGGCACCAGCAAACTTCGCACAACTGAAATCATCTATTTGCACAAATCATTACAAACTTTGCCGGCCGCTTTGGATCCGAGCGTAGAAGCTTTACGCCAGTCTTCACAGGCTCCGGCAGTATCCTTACTATTAAATCTTGTAAGGCCCCGGTTATAAAGGGCGGTAGTGTCTTTGGGATTTTTATTTAATGCTAAACTGTAATCTTCATTGGCGCCGGAAAAATCATTAAGCATGGCCCTGATATTGGCGCGCGTGCTGAACGATTCGGCATCATCAGGATTCATGGAGATGGCCTTGTTGATATCTGCTAATGCTTCGCGTGGATTTCCCAGGACTGCTTTCACGGCGCTCCGGTTTTTGTAAACCTGGTCATATTCCGGATTACTCAAAATGGAATTGTTGTAATCGCGTAAAGCCTGCTGAAAATTGCCCATTTTAAACAATAGCAATCCCCGGCTGTTCAGGCAATATGCATGCATCGGGCTCATCTGTATGCATTTATTGTAGTCTCTTAGCGCGCCCTGAAAATCGTTGAGGTTTTCTTTAAAACCGCCTCTGGTGTAATATCCGTCGGAATGTTCCGGGAATTTTTTTATGACATCGGTGAAAAGCACGATGCCGTCCTTCCATATGGCTATCCTATGCCATGTCAGCAGTGAGAACAGCATCACCATAAAAACACTGAGAAAAAGCATCGTTTTCTTCAGGGATTCTTTCCGGATATTTGAGATCCACTGGCCTGCAATAAAAAATAAGCCGATGTATGAAACATACGTATAACGCTCCGCAACTATGGCGTTGCCGACCGAAATGATCTGGAGCATCACCGAAATCGTTATCAGGAAAAAACATGCACCGAATATTTTTTCACGCCTTATGGATGTCTTTCTTATAACAAGCCACGCGATCAAAATCAATGCGGGAAGGGAAGCATAATAATACCAGGGCAATACGCCCGTTGCTGCGTCCGGATAATAGTGCATGGCCGACAGATGGAACGGTGCAACGAGTTTTACTACATAAAAAACAAGCGTGTATGAGAACAAAAAAATGCGTTCAAAAAATGTAAAAGTCGGGGGAAGGACTTTCATGGCAGTTTCCTGCGAGGCTATAGCCAAAATGCCGAATAGCACCGAAAGCGCCAAAAAAGGAATTTTCTCTAAAAACATTTTTGCGCTTAGCTTTCGGTTTTTGTACAAGTCAACCGCTATCATGAGCACGGGCAGGGTTACAGCAGCAGATTTTGATAATAAGGATAAAACGAACAGCAGCAGGCAAATCAGGTAATATTTAATTTTAGATTGAGAGTTGAGATAATTCAGGTAAACCAGCAGCGCACTCAGGTAAAACAAGGTGTACAGGACATCCTTGCGTTCGGCGATCCAGGCAACCGATTCCACATGCATCGGATGAACGGCAAACAAGGCTGATACCAGCAAGGCAGTGAGTTTTTGTCCGCTTAATTTTTCAATTAGTTTGTATACCAGCAGCGTGTTCAATATATGCAGGATCACATTAAACAGGTGGTATGGCATGGGGTTGAGGCCGTATAATTGGTATTCAATTAAGTATGTGATGGTAGTCAGCGGATGATAGTTGCTGAAATAGAAGGAGGAAAAGATGGATTTTATCGCATCAAAATCAAAGGTTTTAATATTCGCATTTTTAAAAAGGTAATAATCATCATCAAAGTTGGCTGAACCGTTCGACAGCGCCCTGACATAAATCAAAGCGGTGAAAACCATAACGGCATAAATAGCCCAGGCCGGGATCTGAAAAGATTTTTCCTGATTGGTTTTTTTAAGCGGCTTTTGCTTTTGTCCTGCAATCTGTTTTTTGTTCACATTTTTGTGAGCCATAAACTAGTTGTTAAATTTGAAAATTATAGGGCAAATATACGTAAACCATAATTACGTATTAGAAAATTCCTTTTGCTAAATTTCATCTATCGAAATGGAAATTGCCGGATTTGTATTATTTCATCCCAATGTAACAATTGAAAATAAAGAGATTCCTCATTTTACTATGCACCAAAAACTTGAGGACTGAAATTTCTGATAATCTAATTATAGAACAGGTAGGTATCATCGTCGAGGTTGACAAAGCCGTTGAACAGCGCCCTGATATAAATAAGAGCCGTAAATGCTAACACAGCATATATCGCCCAGCGCGGGATTGCAAATGATTTATTTTGTAAAGCACTGCCTCCTGGTTTTTTTTTCGTCCGGGAGACAGCTTGTTTTTTGTTTTCAGGCTTGTCAGCCATAAGGATTGGGTCGTACTTATTGCAGCGGTGTGATCACTTCCAGCACTTCGGGCAGATCCATACCTAATGATTTCATCCTTTCGATGGTAGGAACCCCGTTTGGTGTCCACCCACGGCGTAAATAAACGGCATCAAGCAGTTTTTCATACTGTTCTTCCCTGTATTTACGGGTAATGGCCAGTTTTTCTTCGGTGGTTTTTCCTTCAGGGTCGATGCCGATCTTTTCTTTCATTTGCTTGTCGTAGCGTTCCTGGCGTGATTCATATTCTTCCACAGTAACAGGGCCGGCGGCACGGTATGGCTGTGCATCATGTTTGCGAAGGCCTTTACCGCAACGGATATCAAAAACTCTCTGATATTGATATACTTTTTCGGATTGAACGATCAGTGAATCTTTATCAAGGTCAAGACCGGTAACCGCTTTATAGATGGCTACATAATTGTCAACGTGTTCGGGAACCTTTGCCGGTTCAGCAGTTTCTGCGTTATTTTCCGGTTCAACGTCGTTCCAGGGTAATTTACAAAGCCCTTGCAACCCAAACCAGGTGCGGAACATCGGGAAATAATACAAGGCTTCTGCTTTTTTCTCAAACGTAGGGATCTGGTTGTTGACCATGTCCATGAATATCAGCCAGGCTTCATCGTGTTGCGGGCCCTTGTTGGTCATGGCATATCCGCCTTGTTGTGCAAGCGATTCCTTTGATACATATTGTGAATATTCAAGGCCTTTGTTTTCCATACCGATATCCTGAAGGAATTTCGGGTCGCCCCAGCCTTTGGCTGCAAATATTTCTTTCATTTTATGAACACCTTGTCCTGCGATCACACCAAAACCTTCGCCACGCGCAAGCTGGTGCAAAATTTCCATAGCGCCATCGGCGTTTCCAAAGTTCAGTTTAATGCCACCGGTACGTTCTTCGTTCAGAATGCCGTTTTCATAACATTCCATCACAAAGCCCAGGATGGTGCCCCAGCTGATGGTGCAAATTCCGTATGTGTCGCAATAAAAATTAGCCTCAATGGTAAAATCCGGATCAAAGATACCTGCGCAGGAACCTAAGGAAGCGGCCGTTTCGTATTCAGGTCCGTCAACAATTACTTTTGAACCTTTGTAGGGGCCGGTGCGAAGTTCATAATTATCCACACCTTTGGCGCACGACATGTTACAGCCTACCCAGCAACCGTCGGGCATGTTTTGGGTGAAACGTTCTTTATACACATTGGCATGTACTTTTATCGCATCGGGATGACTGCCGAATTTGAAATTATGGGTGGGGAACAGGTCATAATCATTCATAATATGAGTGAGGTGAGCCGTCCCTATTTTACGCATCTGGCATTGTTTATCATCCAGTTCACGCATTTCTTTATTGAAGCGTTTTCCGCGTTCCATAATGGTTTCGAGGTCCGCCACATTGTTGAGGTTCCCTTTGATGCCGGGAATTTTTGCAACGATAGCCTTTATTTTTTTATCACGCAGTACCGTACCGATTCCGCCTCTGCCGGCTTGTTTCAGACGTACCACCTTGCGTTTCATATCAAAGAATGTGAAATTAAGGCATCCGATCAGCGAGTGGTCGGCTGCTGTTCCAGCAGAAACCACAGAAACATTGATCCTGTCTTTTTCATCATTGGCAAAAACTTCGTGCAGTTCTTCACCAATAACATGGCTGTCGATCGGTAGGTCATCGGCATCATAGATTTCTACTTTTCCGTTAACGCCGTCGATAAAAATGATGATTTCTTTATCCGATTTTCCCTGGATTTCCATGGAGTCAAAACCTGAGAACTTCATAAATGGCCCAAAATAGCCGCCTACATTGCTGTCGATGGGAATGTCTGTTTGCGGAGATAAGGAAACCACAAGGGATTTCCCGGCACCTGAATATTGAGTGATACCGCAAATAGGCCCGGTGCTGATCACAATTTCGTTTTCCGGATCATTCCATTTGGTTTCCGGTTTGGTGGCTTCCCATAACAGTTTTAATCCAAAACCTTTACCACCGACAAATTTGTCTTTCATCAGTTGGGTAACCGGCTTTTCTTTAATCTCATGACTGCCCGCATTAACGTACAAGGTACGCATGTTGTAGCCTTTATCAATAGGTTTCAGCGTGTATTGCCATTCCTTTAACAAACGGTGTTTGCTCTTAAATTCCTGAAGGTTCATAGTTTTAGTATTAATTTTAGTGTCTATTACGGACACAAAAATAAGAATTTTCTAAAACTTTTTGATGGAAAGTATTAAAAATATTGATATGAAAGCGGCTGCATAACGAACGTTCGGACAAGCATTATGCGTAATAAAAATAGAAAAAACCTGACTAGGTATTCATGAAGAGCAGGAATTCCTCGTTGGTCTGGGTAAATTTCATTTTGTCTTTCAGAAATTCCATCGCTTCAATCGGGTTCATATCGGCCAGGTGGTTACGTAATACCCAGATACGCTGTAACGCCTCTTTTTCGTGCAGGAGGTCATCGCGGCGGGTGCTGGAAGCAACGAGGTCGATAGACGGGAAGATGCGTTTGTTTGAAAGTTTTCGTTCGAGTTGCAGTTCCATATTACCGGTGCCTTTAAATTCTTCAAAAATGACTTCGTCCATTTTGGAGCCGGTTTCTGTAAGCGCTGTGGCGATGATGGTGAGCGATCCGCCGTTTTCGATCTGGCGTGCTGCTCCGAAAAACTTTTTGGGTTTCTGCAGGGCTGATGCTTCCACGCCGCCTGAAAGGACTTTTCCTGATGCCGGAGCTACCGTGTTATAGGCACGGGCCAGGCGGGTAATGGAGTCGAGGAGTATCATGACATCGTGGCCGCATTCGACCAGGCGTTTTGCCTTTTCAAGCACGATGTTGGCGATCTTCACATGGCGGTCGGCCGGTTCATCGAAGGTGGAAGCAATTACTTCCGCGTTAACGCTGCGCTGCATGTCGGTAACTTCTTCAGGGCGTTCGTCAACAAGTAATATGATAAGGTAAACTTCAGGATGGTTGTAAGCCACGGCATTGGCAATTTCTTTCAATATCATGGTCTTACCGGTCTTTGGCTGTGCCACGATCAATCCTCTCTGTCCTTTTCCGATAGGGGTGAACAGGTCGATGATGCGTGAAGTGATGGTCATTTGCGGATGGCCTGTGAGTTTGAGTTTCTTTTCCGGGAACAGCGGGGTGAGGTGGTCGAAACTCACGCGGTCGCGGACAACTTCCGGGCTGCGGCCGTTGATATGTTCAATTTTGATGAGCGGGAAATATTTTTCACCTTCTTTTGGCGGGCGTATCCGGCCTCTGATGGTGTCGCCGGTTTTTAAACCAAACAGTTTGATCTGTGACTGGGAAACATAAATATCATCGGGTGAGTTCAGGTAGTTGTAATCGGATGACCTTAGAAAACCATAACCATCGGGCATGATCTCAAGGACGCCTTCACTGGAAACAATTCCTTCAAAATCGAACGAATATTCAGGTTGTTTTTCACGTTGGGGGCGGTTACGAAACTGGTTGTCGCGCTGTGGGCGTTCCTGTTCGCCGGCTTTAACCTCTTCAACCGGAAGGCCTTCCTGTGTGCCGTTTTCAGGTTCTGTTTTGTTTTCAGTAACATCATTATTTGTTGGTGATTCTGCATTTTCAGTTTCCTGGGAAACGCTAACAACTTTTTCTTCATCTGCAGGCTGAGCAACAGCGATAACCGGTTCATCCTCATCAAATGAAGGTAACAGAAAATCAAATTTTTTTGCTTCTTCCTGAAAAAGTTCTTTTTTATAAACTTTATCCGGGCCTTGTTCCTGAGCTTTTGGCTCTTCTTTCTTGAAGGCAATTTCAGGTTGTTGTTCCTGGATTATCGGTTCTGGTTTTTGAACGTCATTTTTTGCCGCTTCTTTAGGAGCAGGTTTTTCAAAAACTTTATGCTTATTGTAATCGTTGCGGTTGCGTTGTTTTTTATCGAAAACTTTTACAGGTTCCTGTTGTTTGGGCTGATCAGTGCCTGATTGTTGTTTTAATTCAGGGTTTTCGATACGGGTGCGCCGTTGTGTGATTCTACGGCGGTTTTTACCGTTTTCTTCGTGGCTTTTTTCGATGGGTTTGTTTTCTTCGGGTTTGATAGCCTGAATGTCCAGTATTCGGTGAATGAGGTCTTTTTTTCTGAGGTCTTCGTAGTCGGGAACATTTAGTTTTTCGGCAATTTCCTGTAGTTCAGGAATACTCATACCATTCAGGTCGATAATGTTATACATAAAACGTAATTTAGTTAGGGATTTTGTTCGTTAAGAAATAAAATTTGTAAATTTCTGATTAAAAGAAATGTTTCAGCTGACGAATGTCATTGAAACCGAATATTTCAACAGGGAAATTCAGTGCAAATATAAGGATTTTTAAATAAATACAACGAAAATGAAAAAATTATGGCAAATTCTTTTTTGATTCCGAATGTAGCGAAGTGAAATGAGGAATCTATATTTTTTTTGGCACCTCAAAAAATGATTTACCCAAATTATTTGTTGACCATTTTCACATCCAGGGCATCTCTGAGCCCGTTACCGGTGAGCATAAACGCAAGAACGGTGAGCATAATGGCCACCCCGGGAACGATGGCAAGATAGGCTGAATCAAGGATGATATAACCGTAATGTTCCTTTATCATGGTGCCCCATGATGGCATGGGCGGCTGTACACCGATGCCCAGAAAACTGAGGCCCGCTTCCATCAGAATGGCCGAAGCAAAATTGGCGGCAGAAATTACAATCACCGGTGCAAGGACATTAGGCAGGATGTGCCTGAAAATGATCCGTGAGTTGGTAAAACCCAACGCTACTCCTGCTTCCACAAATTCTTTTTCGCGGATGCTCAGGAACTGTCCGCGGACCACACGCGCCACTTCAACCCACATGGTAAGGCCAATAGCAATAAACACCTGCCAGAAACCTTTTCCCAACACAAAAGTGATAGCAATAACCAATAACAATGTAGGTATTGACCAAACCACGTTTATGAACCACATGATGACATTATCAACCCAGCCTTTGAAATAGCCGGCCAACGCGCCCAGAAAAATTCCAATAAGCAATGATATGAAAACAGAAATAAAACCTACCGATAAACTCACCCGCGTACCTATCATGATCTGGCTGAGCACATCGCGCCCAAAACGGTCGGTGCCAAGCAAAAATGTTTTTGTAACAAGGTACCCGTCTTCTGTTTTTTGCTTTAAGTGGCTGAGATCTTCAGTAATTGTTTTACCGTTCACATCGGTGAAGCTTACGGAATTTCCGGACCGTATTATTTTTTGTTCATCAGGCGGCAGCGCATAAACCACATCCGCAAGGTTGAAAGCAAATACTTCACCGTCGTTGGGCGTCATACCGGTGTATTCTTCCACGAAAATTTTATCATCCTGAAAATAATACTTTTCAATGGGTAAGTATTGGTAATTACTCTTTGAACCAAACAGCATTTTTTTAAAAAATCCGGTTTTTTCAAGGGGCTCATTTTTGCAGATCTTAAGCATGCGGACTTTAAATCCGGGCTTTTTGGTGGTGAGCTCCAGGTATTGCTGATTGGCAAAGGGTGTAGGGTCGGGGGTGATGACATAGCCCAGGACGGCCACCAGCATGAGGAACAGGATGAAAATTATGGAAACCAAAGCCATGCGGTCTTTCAGTAATTTCCGAAAGGCAAGTTTTGATAAGGAACCTGAAGCTATGTATTGCTTCTTTCTGAACATGAATGACAGCTTATTTCTGCAAAAATATCATTATCTTTCCAATAAATTTTAAATAAATCCTGCGAATAATTTTTTTAATTTTACAAAAAAATGCCGCATGGGTGATTTTTGTTATTATAAGAATTTTAAGATACACTATACACATCAGGGAGCAGGCCATACGGTAGTTCTGTTGCACGGTTTTACAGAATCGCTGGACATCTGGAACGAATTTTCTGCGCGTTTGTCGGAATCCTGCCGGGTGATTACCATAGATTTACCGGGCCATGGCAAGAGCGAATGCGTATCGCAGGTTCATACCATGGAAATTATGGCCGATTGCGTAAAAACCGTGCTTGATCACGCCGGGATAAAACAATGTGTAATTATCGGACATTCCATGGGTGGTTATGCCGCTCTTGCTTTTGCGGAGGCTTATCCGGATATGATGAAGGGTTTGGGGCTGTTTCATTCGAACGCCTTTGCCGACAGCCCCGAAACAGTGAAAAACCGTATGCGCACCAACAACCTGATAAAAAACAATCATTTTAATTTTTTAAGCGAGTTTATCCCATCTTTGTTTGCCCCGGAAAATCAGATGAAATATGTTTCAGAGATCAACGCACTGGTGCGTGAATCCAAGAGTATGAACGCTGAAGCCGTGATGGCTGCTAATTCTGGTATGGCGGAACGTCCCGACAGGACCCATGTATTGAAAAATGCCGGTTATCCGGTGCTGTTCATCGCCGGCAAACTTGATACGCGCTGTACCCTTGACAAGATGATGGAGCAGATATCCATGCCAAACGACAGCATTGCTTTAATTATGGGCGATGTGGCCCACATGGGATACCTCGAAGCAAAAGAAAAAACTTTTTATGCAGTGAAAACCTTCGTTGACGGTTGTTATTAAAGGGTTAACCAGAAATTTTAATAACGTAATTAATCTTTTCATTCAAGCTTTTTCAATTAAAATTTAAAACTTATGAAATCAATGTTGAAAATTTTGGTGATTATCTCATGGATCTTGCTATTCGCACAGTGCGCCTCCAACGAGACCGCTAATTCTGATACGGTGAAACAATCGGAAATATTTCAGAATTATTCCGTCAGTTATAATATGGCCGAAAGAGAGCTGACGGCAACAGCCACATTCCGTTTTGGCGGCGCCAACGGAACGACCCTGCTTCTGGTAAAACCCAGCAGCGTGCTGTTCGAAAATCAGGAAATGCCGAATGAAAACAATGTTTTTTCGGGAACCTATTATGAAATGAACATCCAGGCCGGCATGAAACCCGGCTACCAGTTTGTTTATACCGACGGTGACGGGAAATCTTATGCAAACCGCGCCTTGATCATCCCTGCCGAAATAACTTCAGCACCTAAGCTGATTGATAAAAATGAGGGATTTTCCGTGACATGGGATTATCCGCTGCAAAACGGCGAAAGCATACATTTATTTGTGGAAGATAAGTCAGGGGGCTCGGCGACCGTTTATAACAATGCAGTAGGTTCAACCACGATGAAGATGAATCCTGAAGAATTAAAAAATCTTAAAACGGGGGAGGTTAATGTTTACCTTGTACGCGAGAACAGCAGTTCACTTGAGAATGCTACGCACCTGGGGGGTAACATGTTTGTGAAATATACTTCTAAAAAGGTTGGTACACAACTTATCGGCACAGAACCTGCCACGGAAATGAAAAAAGATACGGTAGCAAGTGAATGATCCGATAAAAAAAATCTGCAAAATTTTTTGTAACAATTGTTTTTTCATTTTGTCCAATGGAAAAATAAAAAACAAAACATATGGTTATTGCTGAATCAATAATATCAAACAAATGAATGCTAATCCAATAATTAAGTAAAATTGTGCATCTCAATTCCAGTCCAAAGGATTATTTTTGTACACCTGAAAAATAAAAACTCAACTATTAATTTAAAAACCAAAAACGTATGAAAAAACTGTTAATGTCACTGATTATCTGCTTCACACTTTTTACCGGTGTGTTTGCTACCAACCCGCCCGACGAAGGAATGTGGCTGCCTATGTTGATCGAACGCCTCAACTATGTGGATATGCAGAAAATGGGCCTTCACCTTACTGCTGAAGAATTGTACAGCGTCAACAATGCGTCACTGAAAGATGCTATTGTCGGACTGGCAAATGAGCAGTCGCCCACCAGCCACTTTTGCACGGCAGAGGTTGTTTCAGACAAAGGATTATTGTTGACCAACCACCATTGCGGATTTGATGCTATCCAGAGCCAGAGTTCCATTGAGCACGATTACCTCACCAACGGGTTCTGGGCCTTTTCCAATAAAGAAGAACTGCGCTGCGAAGGTGTTACCGCTTCATTTCTGGTACGTATGGAAGATGTTACTTCTAAGGTCCTGGCTGAGCTGAAGGACAATATGACAGAAGACGAACGCGATGCTGCTATCAAAAAAATCTCCGGGAAACTTGAAAAAGAAGCTTCTGAAAAAGGAAAATATGAAGCGGATGTAAAAAGTTTTTTCGATGGTAACGAGTTTTACTTGTTCGTTTATATTATTTATAAAGATGTCCGCCTGGTCGGTGCACCTCCTTCAGCCATTGGCAAATTTGGCGGAGATACCGATAACTGGATGTGGCCCCGTCATACCGGTGATTTCTCCATGCTCCGCATTTACAGCGCCCCCGATGGTTCGCCGGCTGCATATTCAGAAAACAATGTTCCGTTGAAACCCAAGCACCACCTTCCGATTTCATTAAAAGGTGTAAAGAAAGATGATTTCTCCATGATATGGGGTTACCCCGGCACCACCGACAGGTATCTGACTTCTTACGGTGTGCAGATGGCTCTTGAGCAATCCAACCCAACCACTGTGGCTGTTCGTACCAAAAAACTCGAACTTATGAAGGAAGACATGGATGCGGACCCCAAAGTAAAACTTCAATATGCTTCTAAATATGCCCAGTCGGCAAACTACTGGAAATATTTTATCGGACAGACCAAAGGTTTGAAACGTCTCAATGTATATGAAAAAAAGCAACAGATCGAAAAGGATTTCACCCAGTGGGTTGTCACGGATGAAGCCCGCAAAGCTAAGTATGGAGATGCGCTTCAGATGATAGCGGACGGCTATAAAGACTATAAAAAATACAACCTGAGCATGAAATACCTTGAAGAAGCGGTATTCCAGGGGCCGGAATTTATTTATTTCTCGTTCGGAGCTTTTCAACTTTACATGAAGCTAAAAGCCCAGAATGACGCCAAAGATAAAACGGTAAAAGCCTCGTATGATGGTGATATTAAAACCATGGCCAATGATTTTAAACCTGAAGTGGAAAAGTTTTTTAAAGATTATAACCTGCCGACCGATAAAAAGCTGTTCGTGGCTTTGCTGAAGATGTATTACGATAACATCCCCAAAGAACAATGGCCTGATATTTTTACCACGGATGCAGAGAAAAAATTCAAAGGTGATTTCAATAAATGGGCTGCTGAAGTTTATGGTAAATCCATTTTGGTTGATAAAAACAAACTGATGGCATTCCTCGACAAACCTACTTATAAAGTTCTCGCAAACGATCCCGGATTCAGGATTACTTTGTCAATGGTATCATGCATCCGTGGGCTCTATGGTTCCATGGGCGACCTGGAAGCCAAGATCAACCATGGCAGCCGCTTGTTTGTTGCCGGTTTGCGCGAGATGAATGCCAGTAAGAAATTTTACCCGAACGCAAACTCCACCATGCGTATGACCTACGGCAAAGTGCTGGATTATGATGCTGCAGATGCCGTACATTACAACTACTACACAACACTGAAAGGTGTGATGGAAAAAGAAGACCCTTCAAATGATGAATTTATCGTACCGGCAAAGCTTAAGCAACTATATGAAGCTAAAGACTTCGGACGTTATGGCAAGAATGGTGAAATGCCTGTATGTTTCATTGCAAATCTGGACATCACCGGCGGCAACTCGGGAAGTCCCGTTATTAATGGTGACGGACAACTGATCGGTATTGCTTTCGACGGCAACTGGGAAGCCATGAGCGGCGATATCGCCTATGAACCGGCTGTACAGCGCACCATTTGTGTGGATATCCGTTATGTGCTTTTTGTTATCGACAAATATGCCGGTGCCAAAAACCTGGTGGATGAAATGACCATCGTTCAGTAAAAAATAAGAAAAACATAATGAAAAAGCTGCTCCGGAAACGAAGCAGCTTTTTTTGTGTAGTCCGGTGTGATCTGGCGCGGTACAATGTTCTTACTTGTGATGTTTGAGACAGCCAACATTTTTATGATCATCATAAATCTAAGATCGTTGATCCCTGCCCGCCTGACAGTCGGGCAGGCGAGGGTGTTCTTAAATTCTATTGTTCTTTTTAATATCGAATATTGATTAACGATTTTAGATTTGCGAACAAAATCATAAATCAAAAATCGTTGTTGTGTGCTTATGTCGCGGCTCCGGAGGAGCCAAACATTTTTAAAAGATCGACCATACATACAATCTTGCCCCGGAGCGGGCAAAACATTTCCTTTTCATCCCGTAAGAATGTGAGGTTGGTAAAAATTTGGTCAGGGAAAGTTCCGCTCCGTAGGAGCGGGATATTATTGCGGTAAGTCTGTTAACCGACATTAACCGCCGGAGCTGACCACCATATTACTAACCAAGACTTCCGGCTTTGAGTAATATCTTTTACCTTTGTAAAAAAAGTGTAAAAACCTTCCTATGCAAATTCATTTTGTTGATGCCGAACACGTGAAATTCGATGGCGGCGCCTGTTTTGGGGTGGTGCCCAAATCCATGTGGAGCAAACAATACCCTCCCGACGAAAACAACATGGTTGTTGTTTCCTTACGAAATCTTTTAGTTGTTGAAAACGAACGAAAAATCCTTGTTGATACCGGCGTTGGGAATAAGCAGGATGAAAAATTTGGAAGCCACTTTTATCTGAGCGGCCATAACAACCTGATAAATTCTTTACATGAACTTGGCGTTTCCCCGGATGATATTACCGATGTGGTACACACTCACCTTCATTTTGATCACTGCGGCGGGACCTTCCGCTTGAACGATAAAAATGAAACTGAAGCGGTTTTTAAACATGCGGATTACTGGTGTTCAACGGCACAATGGGATTGGGCCAACAATCCCAACCCGCGTGAAAAGGCTTCCTACCTCAAGGAAAACCTGCTTCCGTTTGAACAAAGCGGCAAGCTGAGGTTAATTGAAAATGAAACTCAATTTACGGAAAATATTTTTCTGAAACTGGTGAACGGGCATACGGATGGGCAGATAATTCCTATGATTCGTTTCAAAAACCGGACGCTGGTTTATATGGCAGATTTTATTCCTACTGCAGGCCATGTTTCACTACCCTATGTTGCCAGCTACGACACGCGACCGCTGCTATCCATGGAAGAAAAACAAAAGTTTCTGCTTGAAGCTGCCGAAAAAAATTATCTGCTGCTCTTCCAGCACGACGCCCTTAATGAATGTTGTACCGTTCATCAAACCGAAAAAGGGGTGCGGGTGAAGGAAACGGGGACGCTGGAATATTTTCTGAATCGATAATCTGTAATAGCTGCTTTTTTATGTGTTGCAGAAGGTATTTTGCAAGAAAAAACAGTCACTGAAATTAACGTACAACAACAATTTTTTTTGTGATGCTGCTGTTGTTTGATGAATTGATAATTTTCACAAAATAAACCCCACCACTCTTCAGGCCGCTAAGATCCAAGGAAGTAAGCTGCTGCTCAAGTTCCGTATATATTAATTCCTGTCCAAACAGGTTGGTCAGTTGCAGGTACCAGCCTGAACCATTTATAGCTTCTATTACTTCCACATTCAACAGATCGGGGCAGGGGTTGGGCCCAATGCTGATATTTTCCGATGTGTTGGTGTTGCCTTGTATGCCGGCCCAGTATTGGCTGTTGATGCTGTCAACGGCAGCTTTGCTGTCGCCTCGTTCATAAAAATCCACGGTAATAAAATTCGGAAATTTATTATGCTCGTTCATGCATTCTTTCAAACGGTTCAGCAGGTAAGGGTTGGCGTTCGCCACGGCAGCCTGGGCTTCTATTCCTGTACCCAGCGTAGCGTCTGTAACAAAATGGTTGACGATAAACAGCGGGTTGTCCGGATTTCCCCGGTTATAATCGCAGCTGAACTCGCCGGTGTTGTGTGCCGAGTAGCCCGTTTCCACCGCATAATCCCATATATAATGATACCAAGGCTGCGCGGGAGTTCCGTCATCAGCTTCGCTGAAAATTACCAGGCGCTTTCCGCTTGTGATCATCTCCTGCAAGGTCGGCCATTGTAATGTTGTAGTATCTTTTACAAACAGGTGGGAGAGCAGCCCCGACTGGCTCAGCGCGGTTTCTATAAGCGCCGGCGAAGCATAATTTTCTAGAATGAGGGTAACGATTTCCTGCGTGTTATTCTCCAGAAAAGCTTTTATCTCATCGAGTTTGTCGGTCAGCGGGGCATTTCCCAGGTAAGAGAATCCATGATACACGGTAGCAACACCGTCTTTGTCGTACACATCAATCATGAGTACACGCACACCATCGTTGAGTTGTTGGGTAATGGTGTTGTTCTGGTTAGGCAGGAGAAAGCCGTCAGCGGCGTCATTAAAAGCGTTGTGCGTGGTGAGGTAGGCCACATCATCGTATGTTCTGATGCACAAATACATATAAACATTGCATTGTGCATTGCATTCTGAATTAGAAAAGAAAAAAGACAGCAGAAAAATTATAATCTTTTATGCAGAAAAAATAAAAATAATTACCAACTCCCAAATTCCTGTTTATATTCCTTAGTATTGAATTTAAAGCTTTCGGTTTTTTTAAAGAAATCAATTTTCATATCACCTTTAACAAAGCCCTGTGTGCGAAATTGCTTATTAATACTAAGTAACCATGGTGTTATTTTTTCATTGTCTTTGTCCATAATATCAAACTGCATATCGCACAACACTTTTGTTACTGTTTGCGGTGGATTGAAGTTATTGTCCGTTTCTGTAACCGGGCTTGCAGTAAAATTAATAATATAATTCAGGTAGAGTGTTGAATTCCATTTTGCGCCGCTGATCACAATGCGGCTAATGGAATAGGGTAATCCATCTACCTTGCTGAATCCGTATTTAATAGTTTTCTTTTCTGCTATGGCATTGATCTTGGTTTCGTATTGTTTTTTCGTGGCATCAATCTCATCTTTTAATTTTGCAACCTGCGGTCCCACAGTTTCATAATTGGTTTTTGTGATGGTGGCTGCAATCTCATCTTTTTTCTTTTTCAATTCAGCCATCTTAGCTTCACATTCGTTGTAAAGACTGATAATAGAGTTAAAATCATCTAGGTTGATATCTGGTTTTGACGTTGAGTTTCCGGGATTGCTTGCGAGAAAACTTGCCGAGAAATATTGTTCTTTAGTTTCTTTGATTTTATTTCTTTGAGCTGATTCATTCAGCCAGTTTTCAATTTTACCAGCTCCTTTTGAAGCGCTGTTTAAGATTGAGGCCCATTTTTCGAGACGCCCTACCGGAAATTTAAGCAAGCCTCTTTTTGATAAAATGCTGCCTGCAAAATCCAACGTTGCTTTGGTTTTTTTATTTTCTTCAGGAATAACTTTTGACGCAATATCTATAAGAGCCGCTGCACAGGGCAGGGCAAATGCCCCTCCGGTAACCACAGAAGCGCCACATGCCATAATTCCGAATCCTGTAGCAGCATATCCCAAAGCATCAGAAATGGTAAGCGGGTCAAGCGAAAATTTTCCTGATGCAGGTCCGGTTGTTTTTAATTTCCCATACTTGATGTCGGAAACCGGATATGGGAAAAAGGCATCCACGTCTTTGATTTCCTTTACCGTGCCATCTGCTTTACAGATGATAATATCTGCTTTCCGGTCTTTGTGATTGCCGAACAGAAATATCTGGTTATGAAATGCTCCTATAGATGGTTTGCCCGTGGAATCAAAAAGCATTAAAAAAACTTCGCTGGTGTCGCTTTTCCGGAATGCAATCTTTTCAACTAATGGCGAATTCTGTCTGAAACGGATACACATCACCGACCCGTCTTCATGCAGCCCGATTACCTGATAATTTGTATCGCCGGTTAATGCAAAAACATATTTTTCCGAAACGCCTAAAGGAGTATTGGGCTCCTGTGCAAATGAGTTAATACTGGAAAATGATAGAATGCTAAATAAAAAAAGTAAACGCAGCGCCTTTTTAGATGATGATTTCATAAAATTGTTATTTAAATTCAGTTGATAAAAATAAGAAAATAAACCGGATATACCGGCAAATTGTGCTTAAAAAAACAATTTTATTAATTGCTGATCGCCGGCGCTTTTTGAATGTATTCCCTGCTTTCCACCTGGTCAACAAAAAATCTGGCCAGGTCGGCACGGGTGACCATCAGGATGATATTGTCTTTGCCGTAATAACCAACATGTTTTATCCCTTTTGCGGGCCCGTTGGCCAGCACGGCCAGACGTACCAGCGTCCAGTCAAGACCGGATTGTTTTACCAGGTTCCCGATGCGCCTTATCTCGTTGTACGCCCCGGGAATCAGTGATTTTACAATTTTAACCAGAAGCCTGAACTTAAATGAGTGCCGATCGTTGGCATCGTCAACGCTGGCGGTGCCCATGGCAATCAGCCTGCGGACATTATATTTTTTCATGGCGTCAATGATGTTTTGGGTGCCGTCGCTCAGCTCGGTGGTTTTTACATTGGTGGTTGCCCCCAGAATGCTAATCACTGCCTGAGCTTCGCTCACTGTGCGTTCGATAGCCGTGATATCGCCAAGCGTCCCTTCGATGACCGTCAGATTTTTATCCTGAAAACTTATTTTTGAAGGATTCCGTGCATAGGCCATTACTTCAAAGCCTTTGGAAAGCGCATATTTCACGATTAATTGCCCCGACGGGCCTGTGGAACCAAAAACGGCGATCTTCATAAAAATTGTTTTTTGATTTTTTCTGAAAAAGCTTTTTAATTGATGGGGAAGTATATCGGATGCCGGTCGTTATATTTCAAAAGAAAATGGTGTATCATTTTCCGTTTTTGCTTTGTCTTCTGCAGTTCCTGGTATAGCTCATCATCGTGGGCTTTTAAAAAATCGCTGAAATCCTTGTAGTTAAAATGAATAGTATTGCCCGTTTCAAAGTCAAGCAGGAATTCCGAATAATCGTTGGTTGACCCAACGTAAGCAAGCGGTTCAGGCGATATATACATGTCGGGCATGCCATACCTGTTGAACGCAATAAAATGAGACAACGCGCCGACAATAAACATGCGGTAATAATATCCGGAATAACCCTGGCTTAAATACAAAATTCCGTTTTTGCAAAACCCGAAACATTCATCGATCTCGCAGGTTTTTTTGCTTCCGATGGAGTCGGGGCAGGGGTATCGTAAAATGACACTGCCGTCTTCGCCGTATATTTTATCTTTTATAACTTCAAATTCCGGAAGCGATGGCTTATTGTTTTTAAATTCCTTAAAAGTCTGGTAGATGCCGTCCTTCAATTTAAAATCGCGGGTATATTTTACTAATGTTGAGTCGTTTTGTGCATGCAGCGGGGCAGCCATGAGAAAAGGAAACAGCAAAACAAGGAATATCCTGGAAAACCGGGCTGTGCTTTTGTTACATATAGGTACGCGGTGGATGCATATGGAAGACAAGGAAGTCATTTTATCAATTTAAAACAAAGTTACAATAAAAATATTTGTACGAAACTTAAATTTCTGACAAATCTTTGTCTGATTACGGTTCGGCTTAGGCTCCAGCCTAAGCCGTAATTATTATTACAGGCTCCAGCCTGTATTATTTAATCGTTTTCCATAAAAAAGTTACTTTTTCTATATCAATAACAGCACTTAAATCAGCATAATTTCTCGCACTTGAATAAAGGTAGTCTTCTGGTTTTTCAACTAAACCAGCCCGTACTGGATTATTGTGAATATAGTTAACCTTTTGCTCAATAAACTTTTGACTGTAAATATGTTCAGGATGATTCTCATGTGTCCATATTTGATTTGTTTGTTTTGGCTTGAATTTACCATGGTACTCAAACACAATTTTCATCCATTCCTTTCTACTCTCTGTATTACCTTCAATTATTTCTAAGAATTTATTGCTGCTGTAATTCTTAAAATCCCTGATAAATCCGCTCAAGTCGTTCTGTTCGCTTTGAGCCAACAAATGAATGTGGTTTGACATGATTACATACGCAAATAAATTCAACCCTTTATGCTGTTGGCAGTATTTAAAACTTTCTATTACAATATCACGATATGATCTTCTGGTAAAAAGATCAACCCATCCCACAATTTGAAATGTAAGAAAGTAGGCACCTTGTTTATCAATAATTTTATATCCCGTTGACATTTTATTTTTTCTCTAAAAACAAAGTTATTACTTTTTTACAGGCAGAGCCTGTTATCATAGTCTTGACGAAGGTAGAACCTTCGCCGAACGGGGGCTGGGGGTATGGTAAAATCTATAGTCCCCATTCAAAGAAATACACCATTTTATAAATCCCCACGCTGATAAAGTCAAATAAAATCCCAACAACCAAAGTTAAGCTACAAAACATTGCAAAAAACAAATAATTCCAATGTTTACCGGGATTGTTTTTAACCCTGTAAATAATTGATAAAACAACAGAAATTAAAGGAATAAGAATCATATAAATAACAGACGAAAGATATAAACTTTCATAAAAACAAATCACTTCAGTTGTTGCGCGTGATTCCGGGTGAAAAAATGAATACATAATAAAAACTAAAAGGAACCATCCGATAAAATACAAACCAATTAATAAAAAAGATAATCTGAAATTTTTCATTTTTTCAAAAATTATTCAGCATTTTTTGCCCAATATTTTTTTGGTAAATCAGTATATTTTTTAAGGTCTTTAATTTTTATTTTTCCATTTTTGAACTTTATAAACCTGTAGCATGGATCGAATAATATATTTCTTTCCTCAAAAAGTTTTTTATTATTTTCTGCAATAAGGTCACCATCAATATTTTTAATATTAAGCACCGTATAATTCATTGTGTCCTTTGCACGTGAATTTACTAACACTAATTCATTTTCAACCATAAAATAACCTTTAAAAATACCAGGTTTGGTCTTTATTACCGAAAAGCTTAATAAAAATTCAAAATTATTCTGTGAAATATTCGATTTGTAAATATACAACACCCAAACTTTGGGGGTATCAGGTTGAATGGTTTGGTTTTTTAACAACCAATTTTTATAATTCAGAACATTACTATAAAATATATTATCCTGACAGGTATTTTGAGAAATACAATGAAAAGAACAACAAAAAATAATGAATAAAAAAAATAAAAACTTTTTCATGATTTTAATTGACATTTAACTCTGTTAACTGTTGCCATTTTTTATTTTCAGAAAAACTCTTCGTTCCCGCACGATTGTATCGTGTGGTAACCACAACTCTTATTTAGCAACAATAACCCCATTCAATATCTCTCTTTCCCCACAATAATCCTTGGCACTACTATAAACATAATCTTCAGGCCGGTAAACTAATCCTTCCTCAACAGGATTATTATGGATATAATTAATTTTTCCTGCAATTACTTTATTACTCCACAGTTCAACAGGGTGGTTATCGTGTCTCCAAAATTGATGATACCATACATTTGAACTTTGGGCAGCATTTTTTTTAAATCTCTCAATCAACCATTCTTTGCGGCTTTCAGTCGGATTGTCAAGAATAGCTTGTACAATTTTTTTGCTGGTAAACCTTTTAAAATCACCAATTAACAGCTGTGGTTTTTTTTGCTTGACATCCCTGAATATCAAATGCACGTGGTTTGTCATAATACACCATGCAAAAATTTCCATGCCTTTCTCTTTTTGGCAGAATGTTAAACTTTCGACAACAATATCTTTATACTCATTTCTGGTAAAAACATCTAACCAATCAACCACGGCAAAGCTAATAAAATATACACCTTCCGGGTTGTGAAATTTGTAATTTCGACTCATGTATCAAAATTAATAAAAAAGATATTAGAAAGGTTTATTTATTAAACCACACGATACAATCGTGCGGGAACACGGGGCCTACCTGTGTGCGTAGTATTACTGAAATACTATTTATTTTTTAAATAATATAATTCTTTTCTTCTTTTAAAATCGTATGGTTTATCAGGGAATCTTTCAATTGTTTTATTACACTGAAAATGCCATACCCTTCCTTTAGAAGATTTATAAAATGAAGAATCTTTATTTTCGTATTTAATTTTAGAAGAATCAGTATATATCAGTAAAAAATCTTTTATAGAAACCATTTCTATTGCAGCGTACATATCGGTATATATTCTCCAATTTCCTGAATCCAAGTATGATCTATAATCTTTATCTTGAGCATAATAAATAAATGTATTATTTTTTTTCAAAATAATTTCTTCATAGCCTTTATCGCTTTGACAAGAATACATTCCAGCAATCTTATCTGAGTTAAAATGACAGCAACTTGATAATAAAACCAATATAATGATAAAAAGTAAATATTTTATTTTCATTATCTCATTAGATTTTGATAAGTTATATAAAATGTTGTTGTCCCTGTTCGGCTTAGGCCCCGGCCTGTACCTGTTATTATAATTTTGACGAAGGTAGAACCTTCGCCGAACGGGATTTCCAAATTATCTTAGATTTAAAATATTTATTATACGGTCATCAAATATTTCATCAGAATTAATTAAAATTAAATAAATATTGCTTCCTTTTTTATATAAAATAAATAATGTTGGTTCTGAATATTTTTTTGAATCCAAATTGTTATCATTTGAAATATACATATTGTCCGTCGAATCCTTTATAAATTTCAAATTTTTTGGTTGTTGGGTTAAAGTATAATCAAAGAAGATTAATTGATCTCCATTTTCATCACAAAGTGCCATTTTACTAATATTCCCCCAAAAACCTTTATAATTGTCAGAATCAATATTTTTCAAAATCTTAGTATCCTTATCAACATATAAAATAATCTGATTTTGAATTTCAAAACCAAATTTCAGTTTTATTTGAGGAAAAGGGGCTACATTTATGTTTTCTGTCTGTCCAAATTTTATTGTGCTTTCATCAAGATTTTGATTTAAGTAAAAAGGTGTTTTTTTAATGTCTAATTTTAACAGATCTCTAAATTCCCAAATTGTGATAAAATAGTTTTTCTTATAAATAAATGTGTATTCAATATCGTTCTTCCCAATCAATCCAGTGCACACAATTTTATCGATATCTTCTTGCACAGAATCTTTAAAGAGCCAGATAAATCGTTGATATTTATTAAATTCACCATAGTGAAAATTTGTGAAAAAATAATATCCTGCACTAACAGTTAATAATAAAATGCCAATTATTAAAACTCTAATCTTTTTTTTCATCGTTATTAAAAAATATTAATAGCTATACAGACAATTAGATTCTTGTTTTAAATTAATTCCCTGTCCTCGAAAATCCCCGCCTGAACCGGAGTTCGTCAATATTTACGCTGTACACAAATTCAGGCAGCACCGCCCCGTTATCAAAACGATAGGTCGCACGTATCCCCATGCTCAGCGGCGCCAGAAAACGCAGTGCATGAAAATCAGCAATCAAGGCCAAACCAGCAGAACTGAAAGTGTAGCGGTTGTCATTTTTATCCGAAGCAATAGCATAGTCATAATAGAACGCAGCCCTGAACCTCTTGATATAAATCAGGGAGCCGATGCTCCAGTCCGGATAAAACAAAGGCATCTCGTAAGTTCCCTTTAACGTGAGCAGCCTGCTATAACCGCTGCTGTCGTAACCCTGAGGCAATGATATGATGTCGTTGAATAAGTAATCTTTTCCGTTTTTTTGCTGGTATCCTCCGTAAATACTCAAGCTGTGGTGCCTGCCGATGCCCGGAAATAATAGAAGCCCCTGGATCGCCGTAATATCGCCTAGCTGTGACCCGCTGAACGGCGTATGCCGGTATGTGAACTCCAGCAACTGGCCCCAGCGCGGGTTAATATCCCGCAACGAGGTCTTCAACACGTTGTAGCCGTAAAAGCCGTATTCCAAGGCCTGGTAGTAACCCGAATAATCCGCGGACGGATAATTTTTTTTCGGGATCAGGTCGTAAAAATTGAAATTTATTTGAGGTTGTAAGAAAATATAATATTTTCCCTTCGTGAACTTAAGCGGGACTTTAATGCCTGCCTGCCATGCAAAGACTTCCCACGTGATGGTGTCGGACCTGAGAAAGTGGTACGAAAATTCCATGTCGAGCTGCGGGTACCAGCCGCGGTAACTCAGCTTTGCGTATATTTTTGACTGAGTATTGTTCCACTCATGTTCATAACCTGCGCTGATGACCATGGTGCTCAGCAGGTTTTGTGAAAGTATTTCAAAACCGGGTTTCAACGTGGTGTTATCAGCATCAATGGAGATCGGCCCCCAGCTGTGAATATCAAAAAGATTCAAAAATTTGGAATATCGTTTTACCGGGTAGGTGATTTTTTCATCTTTGTAAAAATCGATCACCTGTATCTGCGGCGTACTTAGCGATTGGTAAAGTTTGTCGGAATAGTCAGCGACGTTTTCCAACGCAATCCAATGATCAGGATCCATAACAGTTTTTGTCGGTTTATAGCCGTCGGCCGAGTAATCGGAATAAACCAGTTCGCTGCCGTCCTCAGACAGTGCAGGATCAGAAGCGCCATACAATGTGGAGGTCACTTGAAAGATTTTTTTTGTATTTATGTCCAGTGCATAAATGTTGTTTATCCCGGAATAAGCGCCGACAAAAAATACATATTGGCCGTGCATCAACGGTTGTGAAATTTCCATGAACCCGGCATTCGTAAGGTTGCGTGAAACTCCTATGCTGTCCAGCAGGCAGATCCTTTTTCCATAGCGGTTCAGCGCGATGTAAACAATTTCATTTCCGGTTTCTGACCAGCTTGGAGTCATGATGAAATCAGCAGAATCAACTTCAAAACGCTTTATGACGCTGCCTTTTTCTGCATCAAGTACCAGGAGCGCCGATTGGTTGGTGATGCTTTGTTCAACGCAAATAATTTTTTTTCCCTGTTTGTCCAGTGCCGGCACAAAATACCTTGACCTGTGCGATAACTGGCGGATACGGCGATTTTTTTGGTCGTAAATTTTTATGACGGAGTAGGTGCGGTTTTCCCAGCGTGGATCATGGCTGGTTTCAGCCCAGGCGATTTTGTTTGCTTCCGCGCTGAACGACGTGCCTGCATAAGAGCCGGGTGTAAGCAGGGTGTGTTCCCTGCCGCTGCTGTCAATACAGATGAAGCGGTCCACATCATTCAATCCGGAACGAACACTGATGTACGAGCCGTTACCTGAGAATTTCGAAAAATTATAACTGGTGTAAAGTTTGTTTTTCCTGGTTTTTATGGGTGTCGCTTCCGACAGTTTCGTTTGGGTTTTCTGGTAATTCCATAAGCTGTCCAATTCGCGGAAACAGTATTTATAAAGTTTCACCTTGCTCATGCCGCTCACTTTTTTTATTCCATGGTTGAACGGCACCACCATAATAGGAAGCTTCCCTGCCTTGTCCATGGCCCGTTCCCAAACCGCGCCGGAATAATGTTTTTTTGCTGTGGCCACCAGATGATAACCGAATTCATACCTGTTCGGGACAAACGATTTATAAGAACCAAAAGCCGCTTTGTTGTAATTGTACAATCCTTTATCGAGCACCTGTGCCCGAAGTTTCATGGTGAACTGTGGTGTCCTTCCGCGGCCGCTGTTACTGAAAGCAGTTTCCGTGCATACGGCATCGCCTTCCACAAACCAGAGCGGTACAAACGTGCCGATGACACCTGCGGTGATCTGCTGGCCGAAAATGTAAGACAATACTTTCGTCAGCCCCTGGTTGATCTTGCTGTACTGAACCACGTGCCTGAACTCGTGCAGCATAAGCTGGTCAACCCATGGCTGGGCATAATCGTCCTGGCCGGGATTCATAAAAAATTCTATGCGTTTGGGAGCCCAGGGTACTTCGGCGTTTGATAAAATCGCCCTGTTGTGAAGCACCACGGGAATCCGCACCGGTTTTATTTTCATGTCGGCGCTCAGCGGCGTATAAACCTGTTCAAAGCCATGGGCGATATGTTGCGCCTGTGCTTCGATACCGGCAGGAAAAATGATCTTGAAATGTTCGGTTTTTATGATTTTCCATGATACAGATGCCGGGTCCTGGCCCAGGTCGTAAAACTGCGCCTGTATCCTCACAGAAATAAACAATAAAAAAACAAATAGTATTTTTTTCAAAAGATGTATCATATGGCTGCTATGCCAAAAATACAAAATGAATCAAATATTCCTGCTTAAAACTTTGAATAACTTTTTTAAAAACGTAAATTTGTTGAAAAAATAAGATCATGAAATTCATTATTAGAGTCCTGGTTACAGCATGTGCTGTGATGCTTACGGCATGGCTGCTCGAACCCCATGTGATGGTTGAGAATTTTTGGGCGGGCCTGATTGTCGCCCTTGTATTGGCGGTGCTGAATGCCTTCGTCAGGCCGATACTGCTTTTTATCAGTATTCCTGCGACAATCCTTAGTTTGGGGCTTTTTATCTTTGTAATCAATGCCATGATAATTTTGCTGGCTGATTACCTGATTGTCGACAAATTTCAGGTGGAAAATTTCTGGTGGGCCTTGTTGTTCAGCCTTATCGTGTCGTTTATCAGCAGCATCCTGAACAGCATACTGAAAACGGACACACCACAGAAACAATAAACATTCTTTATGGACCTTTCTGATATCATCAACCATCTCGGCGAGGGCCGCGATGAATATTACAATGCCGTGGCTCCGCCGGTGATACGCACCAGCAACTTCTGTTTCGGAAGTGTGGAGGAAATGCGCAGCAACATAAATAGAGAATTTGAAGTGCCATTTTATACGAGGGGAAATAATCCCACCGTCAGGATTTTGCGCAAAAAGATGGCCGCCCTTGAAAAAACCGAAGATGCGCTGATCACTTCCAGCGGCTGCGCGGCCATCAGCACCGCGGTGTTTGGAAATCTCTCCGCAGGCGATCATGCCATTTGTGTGAAAAATTGTTACAGCTGGACGCATACCTTGTTTCATGACATACTGAAAAAGTTTGGCGTAAACGTCAGTATCATTGACGGCACCCGAATAGAACATTTTAAAAATGCCATCACCCCGAACACCCGGCTGATCATGCTCGAAAGCCCGACATCGTTTATGATGGAGTTGCAGGATCTGAAAGAGATAGCTGCATTGGCTCAGGCGCATGAAATTACCACCGTCATTGACAACAGCTATTCAACGCCGCTATATCAGAATCCTGCGGAATTGGGAATTGACATTGTGGTACATTCGGCGTCCAAATACTTGGGCGGCCACAGCGACCTGATCGCCGGAGTGATTTGTGCGTCCGAAAAAATGATACGAAAACTTTTTGCCCAGGAATACCTGGCGTTTGGGGGCATCATCACGCCTGATAATGCATGGCTGATTTTGCGCGGGCTGAGGACATTGCCTCTACGTATGAAACAAATCACTGAAACCACGCAAAAAGTTGTTGGCTTTCTTGAAAACCATCCCAAGGTTGACAAAGTGTTATGGCCATTTGCCGCCAACTATCCGCAGCTTGATCTGGCCACAAAACAGATGAAAGCCGCCGGGGGCCTTTTTTCGTTTATGTTGAAAACAAAAGAAATGGAAAAGGTTGATGCCTTTTGCAACAGCCTGAAGCGTTTTCTGCTGGCATGCTCCTGGGGCGGTTACGAATCGCTGGTTTTCCCGGGTTCTGTTTTGTATTGTTCGATGAACAACAACAAGGAAATTCCATATAATTTGGTGCGCATGTATATCGGACTGGAAGAGGCTGATATGCTTATTGAAGATCTGGCCCAGGCATTGGAAAAGGTTTGATTTTGCAGAAAAAATATAAGACTTATTGAAAAAGCCCCGGAGGGGCTTAACATTTTTAGAAAATAATCATAATAGGGAACATTGCCCCAGCGGGGCAAAACATAAAAAAATCTAATTATGGCAAACACCTATTCGCAAATTTTTTTTCATGTTGTGTTCGCTGTCAGAAGCAGGGATTCATCGATAATTCCTGCAATTAAAGATGACCTATACAAATACATCAGCGGCATTATAACAAATCAAAAACAAAAACTATTTATTATTAACGGTTTATCCGACCATGTTCATATTTTGATGAATTGCAAACCCAACATGAACCTGTCGGATAATGTGGGTGAAATAAAAGAACATTCTACAAAATTTATAAATGATAAACGAATTTTGCGAGGAAAATTCCAATGGCAGGAGGGATTTGGCGCTTTTTCTATTTCGAAAAAGGATGTTTCGATTATTCTGAATTACATAAAAAATCAGGAAGAACATCATAAAAAGAAATCATTCAAAGAAGAATATCTGGATTTTCTGGTAGAAAATGACATTGAATTTAAAGACAAATATCTTTTCGATTTTGATTTGAAATAAAATGTTTTGCCCCTCTGGGGCAACAAGGATATTTTGAAATTATTTTCTAAAAATGTTTGGCCTCTCCGAGGCCACGCTAACCCTGAAAGAGCAGGCTTTCCTTGTATTGTTTAAGAAACTCAAAATTATTTCAACAAAAGCCGGTTTAAATTAAAAAAGGTCCGCCTATCCGAGGTCGCACCAACTCTGGAAAATCGATGTCTTAGAGATTCGACGCACAACAAAGTGATCTCTATTAAAAAAGCCCCAGCGGGGCTTAACATTTTTAGAAAATAATCATAATAGAGGACATTGCCCCAGCGGGGCAAAACATCAAGTTTTGGATAGTTCGATGATCTGTCCTATTTGATCTGTCTTTTGATCTATGATTAGTTCTAAATTGTGTTTGAGCTGAAACCTAGTGTCTGAATCGAAAAGTTCAGTTTTGAGGCCTGCCCGACTACATCAGTCTGGCGGGCTTGCGAAGGGACAAAAAGTGGAGTTTACTGAGGTAAATGAGCATTTTTGGAGCATGCGTAATGAAGAAAGTGGAGTTTTCGTTCAGGCACTAAATAAAATTTGTACTTTTGAATATTATCAAATTTCTACTATGAAAAAGCGAATTACCATAGTCCTGGCGCTGGCGCTGGCTTTTGGAGCGGGCTATGCATTAAATGACTTTATTTCTGATAAAACCCCCGTCAAACCTTTGAAACGCGTAAAAGCCATCGGAGGGATATTCTTTAAAAGCAACAACCCTGACAGCCTTAAAACATGGTACCGCAAACATCTTGGTTTTAACACCGACGATTACGGCACAAATTTTAAATGGTACCAGGGCGCAGATTCCACAAAAGTGGGATACACCCTTTGGGCGCCATTTTCAGCAAAAACAAAATACTTTGAACCTTCTGCCAAAGATTTCATGTTCAACTTTATCGTTGACGACCTTCCTGCGCTGGTAGAACAACTGAAAGTGGAAGGCGTGACCATCACAGATACTATCGAAACATACAGTTATGGGAAGTTCGTGCACATCATGGATCCCGAAGGAAACAAAATTGAACTCTGGGAACCCGTGGACCATGAATATTCCAAAATCGTCAGTGGAATTACGAAATAAGTTGTCAAATGCTGCTGAATATCATCCACTGGCTCGAAAATCACACCATACCCTGTTTGTATAAAACGCTTTTTGGAATAGAATGCCCGGGATGCGGCACGCAAAGAGCTTTTATAGAACTGCTGAAAGGCAACCTGGTGGAAAGCCTTAAAGCCTGGCCTGCCTTGCTGCCCGTGATGTTTATGCTTATTTACCTGCTATTATTTTTGGTCTTCCGGTTTAAAAACGGACTGACTATTCTAAAAATAAGTTTCATCATAAATGCTGTAATCATCTTAGGCAATTACACATATAAATTCGCCTTCCATTTACTGTGAATTATTTAAAAGCTTAACTTTGTATTTGAGATCATGGTTGTCCGGTTAAATTTTTCAAATTTATGAAAAGTACTGCTTTAAGAAACTTTCAGGTATTATTTACAAAACACGACCTGCTTTTTTTTAGAGAAAGTTTTGCTTTTCATCAATTTATTTCACCTCAGCCCAAAGGATGTAAATTGACGAAAATCATCCGCCGTGGCGGACTTCCTTTAGGTTAAGAGGCCGAGAACGAAATGTTTTTTACATCCTTTCTCAATAAAAAAATTTTACCGGACACTAATAATTTGAGATAGATATTTTTTTATGAAAATTCTGATCGCTTCCAAGATTCACCGGCTTTTTGTTGACGAGCTGCAGAAAGCAGGCCACGAGTGTATGACCACAATTCTAAAAAATTCGGGCGGGTTGGAACCGCTCATTGGCGAATATCATGGCATTGTTGTGAACAGCCGTTTCATGATCGGGAAGGATTTGATAGACAAAGCCCGGAAGCTGCAGTTTGTAGCCCGCATCGGTTCCGGAATGGAAAGCATCGACACCACTTATCTGGAACAACAAGGCATCCGCTGGTTCAATTCTCCCGAAGGGAACCGGCAGGCTGTTGGCGAACACACCCTGGCATTGCTGTTAAATCTATTGAATAAGATAAACATCGCCGACAGGCAGGTTCGTCATGGGCAATGGATACGTGAAGCCAACCGCGGCCTCGAGGTCGAAGGCAAAACCATTGGGATCATCGGCTATGGAAACATGGGCAGCTCATTTGCCCGCTGCCTGCATGGTTTTGATTCAAATGTGATTGCTTACGACAAATACAAAAGCAATTATTCCGATGATTATGTCTGTGAAAAATCACTGGAAGAACTTTTCGAACAGTCCGACATCGTGAGCATGCATGTTCCCCTGACCGAAGAAACAAAATTTATGGTGAACGATGTTTTTATACGTTCATTCAAAAAAAATATTTACCTTCTCAACACCTCACGAGGCAAGGTATTGAAAACGGCTGATCTGGTTGAAAACCTGAAAAGCGGCAAAGTGCTTGGCGCTGCCCTGGATGTGCTGGAATATGAATCCGCTTCTTTTGAGCAGATAGGATTTGATAATTTCCCCGAACCCATGCAATATCTGGCAACGGCTGATAATGTAATTTTAACCCCTCATATTGCAGGCTGGTCGGTTGAATCAAATGTAAAACATGCCCAGGTGCTTGCCAGAAAGATTGTAGAAGCTTTTAATGAAGATTAAAAATGAGATTATTCTATTGGAACACTAAAAGATTAATTTCAATTTTTATTACCATTGCTGTAATCTCCGCCGGCTGTGATAAGGCCCAAAACACCATTCGCAAAATTCACGGTGATTATACCCTGCAATTTTACACCGCCAACGGCGCAGATTCCATGAACTTATTTAAGGAAAAGTTTGGGACAAATTTTAGTTTCTATCAGGAGGGAACGTTTGGCGATGAAGTTTGCGTTATTTCCGGACCACGGAATGATGGTAAAGAATTTCAAATTAAATGGACCTGGGAATACCTCGGGTATGAAGATGGTTTTGACGTTATTACTTCGCAGGTTCGTGTGATAGAAACCGGTACGCTTGATACAACCATGGGTACAGGCCCTTTTGGCGCAAACAGGCACCCTCGTTGGCATATTGTCAGTATCGACCGGGATGAAATGGAGCTCAGTTGTAAAACCAACTGTAAATATTACCTGATCAAACTTGAAGAGTAAGGTTCTTGAGGTATAACAGCCTAACTCCGCCGCGCCGGGATAGCCTAACCACCTAACAGTCTATCTTCCTACCAACCTTCCCTGAAAAATTTCCTGTCTCAGAAAAAAAATATCCTATATTTGTCTTTAAATTTTCAAAACAAAACCTATGAAATGCAATCAGAAATTATTCAAAGGGCAGACACTGGCCATATTGACCGGAGGTGGTGATACTCCTGCTCTGAATTCAAGTATAGAATCTATCCGCAACAGGGCATCAATGCTGGGCTTTAAAGTATATGGAATCCGCAAAGGCTGGAAAGGCCTGCTGGGCAATGGAGACATTGTGGACTTGTCGCATCAGCCCTATGACGGAATCTATGGCGGGACAGCGTTGCTTTCGAGCCGTACCAACCCTTTTCCATCAAAGAAAAGCCCTGAAAACCGCGTTCCTCAGATATTGCAAAACCTGAAAAAATATAAGATCGATGTGATTGTCACCATTGGCGGTGATGACACCAACGGCGCAGCAAAGAGACTTTATGAAACAGAAGGTATACCGGTGATCGGATTTCCAAAAACCATTGACAACGACCTGCGCACAAGGACCATGCATAAGTTCAACCGTAAAAATATCGAAGCGGTGCTTTGTCCCGGTTTCCCTTCAGCAGCCAAAGGTATCATGGAGTTCACCGACCGTATACGTACCACGGCCTATTCTCATTCACGGATCATCGTACTGGAGGTGATGGGGCGCGATGCGGGATGGCTTACAGGCAGCGCTGTGTTTGGTGGCGCTGACCTGGCGTTGATCCCGGAATATGAGATGACCAAAGAACGTAAGGATTTCTTTTTTGAAACAGTGAAGGAAGCCTACCTAAGTTCAAAGAAAAAAGCGCTGGTGATAGCTGTTTCCGAAGGTGTGCGCTGGTACGATGATCAGAAAGGTAAAGTGGATGTGGTATATGCCAGTTCTGAAGTTGATGAATATGGGCATCCGCGTTTCGGCGGCATCAGTGGAATTATTGCATCTGAAATAACCAACAAACTGAAAATTGAGGCCCGTGCGCAGGTATCAGGTTATTATGCCCGTGCCGGTGCATGCAGGCTTTACGACCGGCGACTAACACAAGCCTTATCAGACAAGGTAGTGGATCTTTTGCTTCGCAAAGAATACGGACAAATGCCGGTGATGAAGAAGATTGTGACGTTCCCGGAACTTGAAGAATTCAACACCTCATCGGTAGATATGGGTTCCATTGGCAACCGGCCGTTACCTGAGGTTTATTATGATATTAATGAATTTAATTTTACCCCGGCCTATATGCATTTTTTGACCATGATACTGGGACATCAGCATTTTCTGAATTTTGATTCTGATTTTCCGGTGGTGATACCATAAAAAGATGGATGCCCAAAAAATTAAAAATGCAGTACTGAAGTTTCTCTTCCCCGATTATGATGAACTGACCTTGTTCTTGTTTAGCCTGGTTACATTACTGTTTGTAATTGCCGGTTCGGGATCCTTGTTTCGCTTGTTTCAGTTGTCATTCAGGCAGGACAGCTTTTTTGATATTATATTAAGCATTCTTACTGTACTTGTAGTTTTGGCAATAATTTTACTGCCTGTCTTTCATGTGTTTTCAAAAAGGAAAAAAAGAAAATGGGAAAAGACGGTCATGTTGTGTGCCATTGTTTTTATTGATTACCTAGTGGCCTGGAATGTTTACGATTATCTGAAAGGAGAATTTTCCACCTGGTTAATTATTTTCCCGTTGGTTAATGCTATTCAGGCTTCCATAGTGGCTATCGGGTTATGGTATGGTTTTATCACCGCTGAAAAGATTTCAGATGAAGATGCCGGTAATGCTGATATAATCATTAGCAGCATCATGCTGTTGATATTGTTCTTTGTGTTCCATTTTATATTACATCAGTATTGGGCCATCACTTTTTCGGTATGTGTTTTTTATGCGACCATCATTAATAAAATTGTCTTGCAAGCCTATTATGCAATTAAAAAGATCATTAGGATGTAAATGAACCTGCAGGTTCTATTTTCAGAACTATCAAAATAATCCCAAAAATGAAAAAGATTTCTGCAATTATAACTTTATTTTTTTTTGTTTGTGCCGGTAACGCCCAAAAACAACCTGAAAATCCCGGATTGAAATATATTTCGGGAAGTGAAATGATGAAAAATGTTTCTTTTTTTGCGTCAGAAAAACTGGAGGGCAGGTTTCCGGCAAGCGAAGGATATCATAAATCCGCAGCGTATGCCGCCGCATATTTTAAATCTTTAGGATTGGAGCCATATCAGGACAATACCTACTTTCAGCCTGTCCCGGTTGAATACAATGAGTTTTCAGGCCCCGTGAAACTTGAGAAAATAGACAAAGGGAAAAGCGTAAAACAGTTTAAGCCTGGCATTGATTTCGTGTGCAGAGGATTTTCGGGCAAGGGTAGTTTTGCTGCGCCGGTCGTGTTTTGCGGCTATGGCATGACGTTTCCTTCATTGGGTTATGATGATTACGCAAGCGTGGATGTTAAAGGTAAAATTGTGATCGTATTCAAACAAAACCCTGCATGGGCAAAAGATGTAAAAGGTATCAATGAACTCATGACACGCTACAAGGCCAACAACGCGGAAAAGAATGGGGCAAAAGCCATACTTTTTGTCACAACGCCCAATATGCCCGACCCGCAGAAACCCATCGGCAGCCTTATGGATGGTGAAGGCATTCAAAACCCTGACTTTCCGCAGATGCAGGTCAGCCTTGATGTGGCAAATGAGTTGTTGACCAATTCCGGGAAAAAATTAAGTGAGATCCAAACTCAGATTGATTCCCTGAAAAAGCCTTTCAGCATTATAACCAACGACAGCCTGTTCCTGGAAGTGCACACAGCTTACGAAAAAGAACGTTTGTCGGAGAACATTATCGCAGTGTTGCCCGGATCGGATCAGGCGTTGAAAAATGAATATGTCGTTATTGGCGCACACCTTGATCATGTCGGTAAACAAGGTGATGTTTATTTCCCGGGAGCCAACGACAATGCTTCAGGCTCCGCAGCCGTGATGGAAATTGCCAAAGCCTTTGCAACATCGGGCGAAAAGCCGAAACGCTCGGTAATTTTTGTGTTGTTTACCAGCGAAGAACAAGGGCTTTTCGGTTCTGAGTATTTTACAGCACATCCACCGGTGCCACTTGAGAAAACAGTGGCCATGATCAACCTCGATTGTATCGGATTTGGAGACAGTATTCAAGTCGGTGGCGGGCTTTCAGCTCCGGTGCTTTGGAATATCGCCCGTAAACAGGATTCACTGAATACAAAGCTTATGATCTCAAAGACCTGGTATGGCGGCGGCGCCGATGCACAGGCCTTTTTTGATAAAAGCATCCCGACCTTGTATTTTGCTTCCAAAAACAGTTACAAACACCTGCATCTCACCACAGACACGCCTGAAACATTGAACCCCGTCCTGCTCGAAAAAATGGCAAAATTGGCTTTCCTGGTTACTCTTGAAGTTGCAGAAGGACGTTATTCCAAAGAAAATATTCAGGAAAAAAAGTCCAATTAAACATGGATTATTGGGTAGTTTATACCTTGATTTAGCCCTAAAGCGCTAACTTTGCAAAAAATTTCCTCTTGAATCTTAAGGAACTGGTATCGGTTTATAACAATAATGCTACTATCAGCCAGATCGCTGCCCTGACTGACGCAGGAGATTCCCGGCGGATACAGCTAAGCGGGCTCAACGGTTCGTCAAGAGCGTTTGTCATTGCCGCGGTATATGCCCACTCAGAAAAGACACAGTGCATCGTAATGCCTGACAAAGAATCAGCGGCCTATCTGTTCAATGATATTGAAAATATTCTGGGTGAGCAGGATGTGAAGTTGTTTAAAAAAAATGTGCTTTTTTTCCCTTCTTCCTACAGGCATCCCGGGAATTTTAACAAAATGGACAATACTTCGGTATTGTTGCGTACCGAAGTCCTCAATAAATTACAGAAAGGCCGGAAAAAACTCATCGTGGTTACCTATCCTGAGGCTATCATGGAAAAGGTGGTATCCCAGGGCTTTTTTGAAAAGAATACCTTACGCATTAAAACAGGGGAGAAGCTGTCAATAGATTTTCTGCGCGAGGTACTGTTTGAGTATCATTTTGAATATGTTGATTTTGTTGCAGAACCCGGGCAGTTCGCCGTACGCGGTGGTATCATCGATGTGTATTCTTTTGCAAACGAAAACCCTTACCGTATTGAGTTGGCCGGTGATGATGTGGACTCCATCCGGACCTTTGATCCTGCATCACAGCTTTCAATGGAGCGGATAGAACACATTAAAATTATCCCTGATTCCAACAGCAATGAGCTTATCCGGAGAAAAGTAGATTTTCCTGAATACATCAGGGATATGGCTGCCTTTTGGTTTGATGATGCCGGTTTTTCCATTGACCAGTTAAACATTCTTTATGAAAAAGCCGAAGAACAGTGCAAAGAAAAAAACGAAGACGGTATAAATCCTGATGCCGCTGAATTGTTCACCAACAGCGAACATGTAAAGAAGCATTTGCTGGGTTTTCCGCTTGTGGAATTTGGGAAACACTTTTTTTTCGAACCTACTCATGTTTTTGCCTTTGAAACCTACCCGCAGCCTAATTTTAACAAGAACTTTGATTTGCTGATTAACAAGCTCGCAGAGAATACAAGTAAAAATATTATCAACTGTATTTTTTCTGATTCGAAGAGCCAGTCGGAGCGTATCTACACTATTATCAATGATATTCAGAAAAACCGCAAGGAAGATGTAGCTATTGATTTCACAATTATTAATACTTCCATTCACGAAGGTTTTATTGATGCAGAACAAAAAATATGCTGTTACACCGATCACCAGATTTTCGATCGTTACCACCGTTTCCGGCTGAAAGATAATTACAGTGCGCGGGAAGCAGCCACATTAAAAGATATTTATAACCTCAAGCCCGGCGATTATATTACGCACATCGATCATGGTGTGGGACGCTATGCGGGACTTGAAAAAATTGAAGTCAACGGCAAGAAGCAGGAAGCCATCAAGCTGGTGTACGATAACCAGGATTTGTTGTATGTAAGCATCCATTCGCTGCACCGGATATCTAAATTTGTCAGCAAGGAAGGCACACCGCCGACGCTGAACCGGCTTGGCTCCAATGCCTGGAACAAGCTTAAAAATAAAACCAAAGACAGAGTCAAGGATATTGCCAAAGACCTGATCAAATTGTACGCACAACGCCGTGCATCCAGCGGCCATTCGTTTCAACCTGATAACTATCTGCAGCATGAATTGGAAGCCTCTTTCATTTACCAGGATACACCGGACCAGGTAAAATCTACCGCCGATGTGAAAAAAGATATGGAAGCTGACTTTCCGATGGACCGGCTGATTTGCGGGGATGTCGGCTTTGGAAAAACAGAAGTGGCGATACGTGCGGCCTTCAAGGCAGTTTGCGACAGTAAGCAGGTGGCGGTGCTGGTTCCTACCACCATCCTTGCATTGCAGCATTACAAAACGTTTGCCGACCGTCTGGCCGAATTTCCCTGCAAGGTAGAATACATCAACCGCTTCCGCACCGCTGGAAAGCAAAAGGAAATACTTAAAGACCTGGAATCCGGGAAGGTGGATATCCTCATCGGTACCCACCGCCTGATCAGCAAAGATGTGAAATATAAAAACCTGGGATTGCTGGTCATTGATGAAGAACAGAAGTTCGGTGTGGCTACCAAAGAAAAATTGCGTCAAATGAAAGTCAACGTGGATACGCTCACGCTAACGGCTACCCCGATACCACGCACGTTGCAATTCTCGCTCATGGGCGCGCGCGACCTTTCCATCATTTCAACGCCGCCACCCAACCGTTACCCGATACAAACCGAACTGCACGTTTTTAACGAAACAAGCATACGGGAGGCGATTATGTATGAGATTTCCAGGGGCGGGCAGGTGTTTTTTGTTCACAACCGTATTCATAATATCAATGAGATTGCCGAATTAATTTTAAAACTCTGCCCCGGAGTCCGTGTGGCGATCGGGCATGGGCAGATGGATGGCGCCGTGCTGGAGCAAACCATGCTTGACTTTATCGACGGGCAGTTTGATGTGCTGGTTTCTACCACGATCATCGAATCCGGTCTGGACATCCCGAATGTGAACACCATCATCATAAACGAAGCACAGAATTACGGGCTTAGCGACCTGCACCAGTTGCGTGGCCGTGTGGGCCGTACCAATAAAAAAGCTTTTTGTTACCTGCTGGCCCCGCCTTTGTCGGTGCTTACCGATGACGCCCGTAAACGGTTGAAAACCATAGAGGAATTTTCAGAGCTGGGCAGCGGATTCAACATTGCCATGCGTGACTTAGACATACGCGGGGCTGGAAACATACTGGGTTCCGAACAAAGCGGGTTTATATCGGAAATAGGTTTTGAGATGTATCAGAAAATTCTGGATGAAGCCTTATTTGAGCTGAAACAAACAGATTTCAAAGAGCTTTACAAAGACGAGCTTAATGTTAAACAGGACTTTGTAAAAGACTGCCAGATTGAGACCGACCTTGAGGTGTTGATACCCGATTCTTATGTTTCGAATATTGCCGAAAGGCTTGCCTTGTATAAAGAACTGGATAGTATCACAACAGAAGAAAATCTGCTTGCTTTTCAGGAAATGCTTTTGGACCGTTTCGGGCCGGTGTCGGTGCAAACCCAGGAATTGATCAATACCGTGCGGCTCCGGTGGATGGCTACAAAACTTGGAATGGAAAAAATGGTTCTCAAGGAATCTTCCTTCAAAGGCTACTTTGTGAGTAACCCTGAATCAGGCTATTACCAGTCGGAGGTGTTTACCAATATTATTAATTTTGTAAAAGAACATCCGCGTTTTTGCAAGTTGAGGGAAGCTAACAATAAATTAATTGTAGTTATAAGCGGAGTTAGCAGCGTGGCTGAAGCGCTGAACAAAATATCCCAGATGCAAGCGGACGGGCAGTAAAATAAAAAGTGAAACCGGACCGGCTGTTAAATTAAAAAAGCCTCCACTTACGTAAAGGCTTTTTCATTTAAAAAAATTCCGCTTTAAACTATTCTTATCTCTTTCTTATCTGAAGGATCTAGTGCCGCAGCTTTTACATCCACCTGGGCACTAACAAAAAATTCTGACCTTTCGTTATCGGCATAGGAAGCAAATTTTCCTAAAGCACCCAAGGCACCGCCTTTTTCTTTGAGGATATCGTTGCTGGATTTTACAATGTTATAAGGCAATGAAAAGCTAAACTCCTTAGTGTCGCCGGGTTGTATTATAAAATTTAGCGGTGTTTTTAGTTCTCCCAGTTCATAAGTTTTGGTTCTCTTCTGGTCACCGCGGCCGGTGGTGTATTCTTCGTACATTTTTACCTTATAGGCGATCACTTCCTGTTCGCTTTTGGTGGTCAATGTGATCTTGCCTTCGAGGACACTACTGTCGCGCGACACCTGTCCTGGAACACTCAGTTCGACATGTACGCCGCCAATACCTAATTTGTTTTTTACATTTTGAAAAAAGCCCATGTTGAATTTTTTAGTTTGTTTGGCCAAATATAAGGAAAATGTGAGAGTTTTTAAAAAGTTTGGGTGAAGTTTGTATATTCGTACCGCCATGATTAATAAATTGATAAAAAATGAAAAAATCGTTGATTTTCCTGCTCCTTATCTCTTTAACCTTGATATTGTCAACAAACCTGAAGGCACAAACCCAGGCTGGTGATACCATAAAAATCCAGACTTTTACTTTTGGGTCCCCACTGGATGCCTGGTTTGAATTTCCGTCTGATACTGTAAGGGTAAACAAGATTCTCATGTACTATACGTTGAAGTGCAATCCCGCACAGAATCCGGCTTGCGGCGAATGGGACTACCTGACGAATACCTATTTGTATGAGCATACCGGTGTGGCTGATTCAACATTGCTGAATGCGCCAAGTTATGTATTAAACAGCACCAGCCCTGATTCTGTGGAGTTCATGTTTCAGCCTTCCTGGTCTTACTTTCCGCATTTCAATACACAAATTGTTTATACAAACACGCTGAGTTTTGATTCAACCGTATTCAGTAATGGATCCATTATTTCTGAAAACCCTTTTAATGCTTCATTTCCTGAAAGCCGCTCTCAATATTTATGGAAAGCTCCCGAGCTGGTGTCCGCCGGATTGGATTCCGGCAGTATAAGCGGCTTGAGGTTTTACATACAAAATTCGGGAAGTGAATTGAAAAATCTCACCATTAAGATTAAAAACGCTACGCTTGATTCATTGACATCCGGAAGTTTTGAGAATTCAGGATTTACCGAGGTCTTCAACCATAATATTACTTTTGGTTCAACCGGATGGAATGCTATTCATTTTACAAACCCTTTCATTTGGGACGGAACAAGCAATATTGTTTTCGATATTTCTTTTGATAACGGGGCTTCAGGGTTACCCAATGAAATTTTATCAGAAAATACCCTGATGAAAACGGGCATTACCGCTGCAGGTTCTGACAAATCATTGTTTTTTATGGGGAGTGATTTAATAAACGTTCCCAAAGAAGCTTTTGCCGACATCGATAGTTTTATCACGGTTTCATTCTGGCAGTATGGTAATCCGGCTTTTCAACCGCAGGACCAAATGACCTTTGAGGCATTTGATTCGCTCAACCAAAGGGTGATCAACGCCCATACGCCCTGGTCAAATGGCAATATTTATTGGGATGCCGGGAACAGCGGAACAGCAAGCTACGACCGGATTAATAAAGCAGCGGCATCAGCTGATTATGAAGGAAAATGGAACCACTGGGCTTTTACAAAAAATGTGGTAACAGGAAGTATGAAGATTTACCTGAACGGAGTACTCTGGCATTCCGGCACAGGAATGAACAGAAGAATGAATGGGATCAGGACGATGAAAATCGGCTCCAGCGCAACCGGAACTTACAATTATGACGGAAACATTGACGAATTTGCTGTCTGGAATACTGAACTCGATTCTGCAACCATCCACCAATGGATGCGCCGGGATCTGGACAACACGCATCCTTTTCATTCAAATCTTCAGCTGTACTATAAATTTGATGATAATGATCTATTTACTGCCGCTGATTCTGGCCTTGGAAGTAATGACGGTACACTTTTCGGCCTTCCGGTTTATGTCTATACCAAAGGAAGCGAGATTTTCAGGAATTTCACTGAAACCACGGTGAGGCCAAATATCATTTTTGAACAAGGTGTTTATGAATCCCACCTGGATACAATAATTTCTATTGATTCCGTTCAGAAAGATCCGATGCAGATCGTTTTTTACAGCGATTCCTTAAACCCATTGGTTCCAACCGACACAATAACTGCATGGCCAACATATTATAATCATTACACTTTCGATCATTTGGGGCACGCTGTTGATTCTGCTTATGTAGCTGCCGACTCGGTCATTCATCTGAAAAAATGGTATTATTACAGCGAACCTTTTGAAGTCGTGAACCGTTATGAATTGGCAAGGTACATAACGCCATACGGAAACGGGCTTTCGCTGGGCAATGGAATAACCTGGATATTTGATGTCAGCGATTACCGCCCCTTGTTGAAGGATTCGGTGCACCTGAGTGCCGGAAACTGGCAGGAACTGATGGATATGCGTTTCGAATTTATACTCGGGACACCGCCGCGTGATCCTATCAGTGTTAAAAATTTATGGAATGGAAATTTTGATTACGGCTTTTCTACCAATCCGATTGAAAGCCACCTGACTCCAAAAAAAGTTTTTATTCCCCAGGATGCGCTAAATGTTCGCTGGAAATCCCGTGTTACCGGCCATGGTATGGATACACCTCAGAATTGCGCCGAGTTTTGCCCGAAATACCATTATTATAAGGTGAACGGAATTCAAAAATATCAGCAATTGGTGTGGCGGGATGATTGTGCACTCAATCCACTTTATCCTCAAGGTGGCACATGGGTTTATTCCCGGTCGAACTGGTGCCCCGGAGCAGAAGTAAGAACATATGATTTTGAACTTACTCCGTTTATAACATCAGGGGATTCGCTAACTCTGGATCATGACGTTCAGGCGTATACAAATACAAGCGGATGGGATTATTACCAGATTGAAGACCAGTTGATAACTTACGGCCCAATGAATTTTTCTAAAGATGCCGAAGTGTATAATATCAAAACTCCTTCAAAAAATCATTTGTTCAAAAGGATGAACCCAATTTGCAATAACCCGCTGATTGTCATTCGCAACAATGGCAGCGACACCTTAAAAACGCTGACTGTTACCTATGGCCTGGAAGGCGGTACCCCAAGCACCTATGAATGGTCCGGTGCGCTTGCCCCTATGCAAACAGAGGATGTACAGCTCGAACATTTTTCATGGGCTGTCAACAACGGAGTATTTTATGCCAGTGTTTCTTTACCAAATGGAGGAACGGACGAATATGCGCTGAATAATAAAATGACGACCGCATTTGATGGTACACCTGAATTTCCGGCAGACATTATTTTTGAAGTCAGGACAAATAATTATCCTGCAGAAAACGAATACACCATTAAGGATGATATGGGCAATGTAATTTTGCATAAGGCATTCAGCCAGGCAACCACCACATACAAAGACACGGTTCATTTTACGAATGGCTGTTACGAATTGCGATTTACAGATAGCGATGATGACGGGCTTTCCTGGTGGGCTGCACCCGACGATGGCTCAGGTTATTTAAAGTTGAGAAGAGGGGAGAACGGAATACTTTTTAAAACTTATAACAGCGACTTCGGACGCGAGATTTACCAGCAGTTTACCGTTGGGTATAATTTGCCTGTTGATGAATTTAGTACTGAAATGTATTTTAATGTTTTTCCAAACCCAACCGAAAGTAAGTGTACAATCGATCTGTCATTGCCCTTTGAACAGGATGTCGAAATTGATTTCTATGATTATCTGGGCGTTTTAGTAAAACAAATTCAGGAATTGGGTATTACGGACAAACAAATCGCGGTTGACATGTCGGAATACTCTTCCGGTGTTTATTTCGTGAGTTTACGAACAAAAAATTCAATAAAAACAATAAAACTTATACTGCAGAAATAGCGGATGCTGTTTTATTTTTTCTTCTCGACTACACCGAGCGGCAAAACGGTTTTGCCGTATACTTCGTTTAAAACCTGGGCAATGGCGGCATAAAAAGCTAAAAACCCGCAGAGGATTCCTTCGTAACCTGCAAAGATTTTCAGGCTTGTATTTTCGGTAAAATCACCGAGAGCCAGCAAAAAGAAAAGCAGTGCCAGGGTACCGAAAACCAGCTGTAATGCCCGATTCAGTTTCAGGGTGCCAATAAACATAAACAAAGTGAAAAATCCCCAGATTGCTAAATAAGCGGCCATTTCATTTTTATCAGGCGCAACAGCATATCCCGTTTTTGGTAATACCAGTAACAGAACGAATGAAAGCCAGAAAAGTCCGTAAGCAGTAAATGCTGTTGCTCCGAAGGTGTTATTCTTTTTCCATTCCATGATCCCGGCAAATACCTGTGCCAGGCCTCCAAAGGCAATTCCCATGGCAAGAATACTGCTGCCCAATGCAAAGCCGCCGGCATTATGTAGGTTAAGTAAAATGGTGGTCATTCCAAATCCAAACAGTCCCAATGGGGCAGGATTGGCTGTTGTGTCTTTTACGATGTGGTAGTTTACATTTTCCATGGAATTGGTTTTTGAATTGATGCGAACTTTGAGGAAAAAAAAGAGGCTGTCAGAATTTTTGGTGACAGCCTCTTTCACATTATCGGAGCATTTTCAGAACTGCGTAATTTGATTTTTGCAGCCCTTCAAATTCAATTTTAAAGGTGTACATCCCTGCAGGCAAATTCCTGCCGGAAAATTCAACAGTATGTTTACCGCTCAGCTGAGTTTCGTTTACCATAACTGAAACCAATTCACCTATTGAATTATAAACTTTAAGGTTTACAGTACCATTCTCGGGAAGGTTGTAATATATGGTTGCTTCCTCCGTGAAAGGATTCGGATAGCCCGAAAACTCAAACGCTGCGCCTGAATTGGAATTATTCTGCACGTATAATTTCGGCATGGATAAAAATACATCCGGAATTTCATTGCCGTACTGATCTCCAACTACACCTGTTCCTGTTAATGGGAAATCGATCAGGCCACTTTGTTCTTTTAATGATCTGAATCTGAATGTGATGATGTCGTCATTGGATGCTACATCAAAATGATGAGTTGTAGCATACACCACTCTGATTATACCATTATCATCAGTAACAAGCAGATCATTGTCGTCTTCTATGATCTCTTCGAGCGTAGGATTAATCTTTTGCACAGAACCTTTAGTCATTACTCCGGGCATATATGCCGATACCAGCTTATAATCGGGATACTGATAATTCAGTTCCAGTCCTAATGCCGAGAAATCTTTAACATTCGAGTTGATTTTTAATGGAACTTCAATGTAAGAGTTGTCTGTTGATATTAAAGACTCGTCAGATACAATTATGAGGTCACCTGGCAACGACTTGGCCCCGTTCCATGTGTTTAAAGAATCCCTGTATTTGCTGCTTGACGCGTTATAGTCGCCGTAGCAAATAGTTTCCAGGTTGATGTTAACGTCGGCCCCTGAAACAGTGACCGGTGTGCTCAGAGCTATCCAGTTCCCTTTCGGGAAGTTTTTAACTGGATCGTACGGAGCCCCGACCTTGGATTTCATACGGGCGATATCTATAGCATTGATGACGGAGTTATTATCAACATTTGCAGCTTTCTTGTATAACCACGAAAAACATCTGGATGGATCTGAAGTGGTATCACTGCCAACAAAATATTTCATTAATGAGATGTCAATTGCATTAATGTCGTTCGACCACATCATGGTGTCGGCCGTATATTTATCATACGACAGCATATAATTCCCATCCATAACACCATGGAAAATAAAATTTCCAAGGGCGTCACTTGTATCCCTTGCCACTTCTGCTCCTCCGGGCGAGGTTTTCAGTATTACAATAACCTTATCAATAGAGTAAATTACAGCATTATACGTAGGATTGGGACTTCCGGCAATGGCCTTTGCTGCATAGCGTGTTTTGCCGCTGATCGTGCGCCCTCCGAAAGTGATGGTTACCGTATCAGTAGCTATACAGCCATTGTTGTTAACACTCAGTGTATATGTTGTAGTTACTGTTGGTGATGCTAAAGGCTGGGCAATGCTGGTATCACTTAAACCTTGCGGAGGCGACCAGGAGATTGTTCCGGGGCCATTTAGCGGATCCCCAAGAAGTATTGGTACACCTGTATATGCTGCGGTTGTGCCGGCTTCTGTTGTAGGGATGGGGCTAACAACCATATGTACCGTATTAGACCAGGTAGGATTGTTCGACACGCAAGCTTCAGATGAAGTCAGTTTACATTGGACAGAATCACCGCTGCTCAGTGAATTGTTGGTATAAGTACTTGCAGTGCCAACTAAGGCCCCGTTCAGGTACCATTGGTATCCCGGAATGGTTCCTCCATTTACGGCTGTTGCATTGAAGGATACGAGTGTGTGGGTACAGGTCGGGTTGTTAAAAACATCAATGGATACTCCAGCTGTAAGGCTTGGTTTTACCACCATTGAAATCGAATTTGAGGTCGCCGGATTGTTTGTTGCGCAAGCCAAATTTGAGGTAACCTGGCACACAACGATATCTCCTGTAGACAGTGCTGAATTGGAATATGTTGAGTTAGTTCCTCCCACGACACTGCCATTTAAGGTCCATTGATATACCGGTGATGTTCCCGGATTTGTCGCATTAGCTGTAAATGTGATTAAAGTACCTGAGCATACAGCCCCAGCCGGACTTGCAGAAATAAAATTACCTACATTCATAATAGCATTAACGGTCACTGGCATGGTTGCTGTGGTTGCACACTGGCCTCCGTTAGGCGTGAAATTGTGTGTGGTGGTTCCTGGAGATGCAGTACTAATGGTTGCAGGGCTCCAGGTGCCTGTAATTCCGTTAATGGAATTTAAAGGAAGTAACCCTGGTGTATCGCCAACACAATATGGGCCTAATGCTGTAAAGACCGGCGATACATTGGCATTTACAACCACGTCCATCGTGGTAGTTAACGCACATTGGCCTCCATTCGGTGTAAAAGTATGCGTAGTAGTTCCTGCTGAGGCCGTACTGATAGTGGCAGGGCTCCATACGCCGGTAATCCCATTGATGGAATTACCCAACAGGGTTCCGGGAGTATCTCCGGTACAATAGGGCCCTAAACCGGTAAATGTGGGTATAATGTTATTGGCCATTACGGTCGCAGTCTGAGTGGCTGTGTTTATACAACCACCAACAGTTACAGAATAGGTAATAACAGAAGCCCCGATACTTATACCGGTGACTTCTCCAGTGGATGGATCAACCGTTGCTATTCCCGGAAGAGTGCTGGCCCAGGTTCCACCAGCTGTGGTGCCGGTCCAGATATATGACTGTCCCGAACAAATTGGATTAGTCCCCGAGATTGATTGGGCTGTTGGAGCCGAAATTGTTACCGTTGCTGTTGCAGTATTCGTACACCCTCCAATGGCTACAGAATAGGTTATTACTGATGACCCGGCATTTAAACCAGTCACTAATCCGGTTCCGGCGCCGACTGCGGCGATGGCAGGATTTGCACTGGTCCACGTTCCGCCTGAAGTTGTCCCTGTCCATGTTTCGGATGAACCGATACATATTGGTGTAATTCCTGTTATGGTCTGAGCAATGGGTGCCGTAATAGTTACGGTTGATGATGCCGTATTAACACAGCCACCAACGGTTACAGAATAAGTAATAACAGAAGTTCCCGCAGAAATGCCAGTAACTAACCCTGATGCTGAGCCAACAGTAGCAACTCCGGGAGTATCACTTGACCAGGTACCGCCTCCGGTCGTAGATGTCCATGTTGCAGAGGATCCTATACATAAAGGAGTTGTCCCGCTGATCGTTTGTGTTATGGGAGCGCTTACCGTTACTGTGGCAGTAGCGCTGTTCACCGAGCTGCACCCGGCAGCGCTAACGATGCAATAATAGTATAATGTCCCTGCTGGTGTTCCGGGTGGGGTGTAGGTCGACAAAGTGGCTCCCGAAATAAGTGTTCCAGATGTATTATTATTCACAGTGTTAGAATACCACTGATACGTCAATGGTGGTATTCCTCCTGATGCCGTTATACTAAGATCCGGGAAAGTACCACCAATACAGATCGGAGCCGGTGATACCGGTTGAACGTTAATGGTGAGCGCGGGTGCAACAGCTACTGTAATATAATTTGAATAGGAGTTACATGTTCCTGATGTTACTCTTCTGGTATAATAGGTTGTCTGCGTTAAACCTGATGGAGGATCATACGTAGCTCCGGTAGCACCTGCAATTACTGAATAACCGGTTGGTGGTGACGTACATCCTGAAGTACACGACATCCACTGGTATGTTATTGATGGAGCACAGCTGGCAAGTGAAGGGGAAGTGATATTTGTCAATAATGAAGGGTCACCTCCATTGCAGACATTCTGGTCAGTACCAACAGAACCACCATCCAAAGGAAGTGCCGTGGACGAAGTATTGATATTGTATGAGCCAGATGCCCCGCTATTTCCTGCAGAACCCGTACCGGACCTGCCCAATGTTGCTATGGCGCCACCGCTGCCGCCATTCACAGTAATAGTACCTGCAATGGTGTTGCTGCCGCATGGATTAGTGAATATTTTTATTCTGCCGCCGCCACCTCCGGCACCACCATTGCCCTTGCCTCCATAGTAGGATGCACTCCAGTCACTGTAACCACCATTACCGCCGCTGCCACCGTTACCTCCATTTGCTTGCAACGTTCCGTTCATGGTTATTGAACAGTCGGCTTTTAGCATGATGCCACCACCCGACCCGCCGCCAGCACCTGTTCCGCCACCTCCGGGTGCCGTATAGGTTTGTTCCGTGCAGTCATCATTAAGATCAGAACAACAATCGGCAGTATAATCATTTTCCCCGCCTTCTCCGCCGGCACCACCATTGGCACCATTAACATAAATACTTCCGGTAGCATCTATGGTGAGGTTATGATTTGCTATGAGTCTTACAGCACCACCACCGGCCCCGCCATTTTCGCCGGCAGAATATCCGGTATGAGGAGCCACATGGCTATAAAAGAAAGAGCCACGGCCTCCACCGCCAGCTCCGGCGCCTCCTGAACCATATTCGATTGTTTCGGTAGTAGTACTTCCATAAGTAGCAACTGCAGTTCCACCAGTTCCGCCGCTACCTTCAATATATGATTGACATCCTGCGTTACCACAGGTATTATCATCAGAACCACCCTGGCCTCCGGCTTTTCCGGCACCTCCTGAACCGCCATAGGTGCCACCGGCACCACCGCCTGCACCACCGCCGCCTCCAACCATGCCCCCATCGTCACCAAACCAGCCGCATACTTGTTTCGAGCCATATCCCATGGTGCCATTTCCACCGGCACCACCGCCACCAGGGCCTGACCCGGCTGTGCCGCTATATCCTCCGCCTAATCCAAGGCCGTGACAGTTATCTTTATCCCAACAGCCTGTAATACCCCTGCCATCGGTTGAGCCATCATCTGCCCAGAGCCCCCCATAATTGCCTCCAGTCCCGCCAGTGTAACCAACCCCATTCGCATTGATGGTTCCGGAAACAACGATGTTGTCAGCCTGCACAAAGAAGCTATGACAGGATGCATCAATAGTTACAGTAACACCGCTATTAATGGTGAAAGTTCCGATGTTGGTATGAGTTCCTCCCAAAAGGGTATTTGCACTTATGGTCCAGTCAGCTCCTCCATGGTCAACATTTGCACAAGGGCTATCCCTGTATGCCAGATTGCCGGAGTTAGTGAAAATGTCGCAGGAATAATTATTGACTGCAACAATATAGGTGCCTGTGGTTGTACATGGCCAGGTAATGGAGGCCGCCATCCCTGTACAATGCGGCCCGTTATCATCAGCGGTCGCAATCTGATTCCAGTATGCATCGTAAATCCTCATATACGAATCTTCCGTATTGTCGCAAAGACTGAAATCATAAGAATGACCGGCAGTACCAGAAAAATAATAGTAATAAAAATAACCGGATGTATATGCCTGATTTTGCCAGGTAGTTATCGGAGTTATGGTATTTCCTGATCCGGTGCCATAAGTGCCATCATCGGTTATCCAATAAGTCATATAACTCGAATTGGTTAAAGCAACACAGGAATAATGGCTGCCTGAAATGTAATAGGTCCCCGTTGTTGGACAGGTCCAGTTTAAAAAGGCTGTCACCCCTGGACCGCCGTCATCATCATAAGCAACCTGAGTCATGCTGGCATCATATAACCGCAAATAACTGTCTTCAGAATTTGCCTCCATGGTAAAATGATAGGAGTATCCAGCAGTTGCTGTGAAACTCCAGTATGGGATAGTACCTGCTGTGTAGGCTGCATCTTGCATGGAGCAAGTTGATGGTGTAATTACACCGAGGTTTGTATTGCCGCATGCCGGGTTAGCAGCGTAAGTAACGACAATATAACTTGCACCTGTAAACCTTTTCCTGAGATCACTGCCGGAGGTGTTGGAATTTGTAAGGCCAACCTGAAAACGGTCATTAACTAACTGGGTTTGCAGCGTAGAGGCGGCAGTAGCACCCAGACTGGAAGGGCCATAAGTACCTGTATTTGTTACCGTATAAGTATTATAGTTTGTGCCTGCGCCAATTTCATTATAATAATTTGCATTATAAGCACCGTATGGACCATAATCCGTTTCAATCGACCATGTTGAAATAGTCACAGATGTTGTTGACACAACCAAATCACTGTATAAAGCAAGTGTAACATCGTTTATTACAGAACCATCAGGTATTGTAGAGGTGTTAAATTTCCCCCAGGCACGCTGTATGGCAGATCCTGAACTCCAGTAACCACATATCAAAATATTAATGTCATCAGCATAAGTACTTATAGAAGATTGCCATCCGCCTGAAGTGGCATAAATGGTTGATGTCGGGTCAATGGTTATGGGGAACACTCTTTGATGGTCAGTAAGCCAGTCCATTGGAACAAGTGTTGTAATTACTAATTCGTTTCCGTTCTGTTTTACAGAAAAATTACCAGTCTTTTTTACAGATTCGGGATTGCTGTCGTAAAATTCAGGAGAGGCATATACATACACGCATTCTCCCTTGGCATTTAAAATATAAATGGCCGATTCATTCAGACGAGAACTCCAGCCATCAGGCAGGACAATGGTTTCGTTGATGGCCATATGGCTTGCGCCTGCCGGTGCTTGCGACAGGATCTTTGCGTTTTTAAGGATCAGATCCAGTTTTTTCCCTCCGTTTTCCTGGGTGAAACGAACATCGGTGTTAGGGAAGCAATTCGAAAAAATAAGTTTGTTCAGATCAACGAACCCTTCATTATTGCTGATATTAATGCTTTCAACAAGGTTGTCCCCAACCATCCATGATATTTCCGGGTTAACCCATTCACGGACAGAAAATCCGCTGTATTCAGTCATTACTCCACCGTTGCTTTGGCCGGAATAAAAAGTTTTAAAAACATTAGTAGTATTAGCATAGGCATATTCATTCTGGTTGGCAGCAGTATTTCGTACGATCTCTTTTCTGATCGTTTGCCATGCTCCGTTTTCCATATAATTCAAAGGCATTCCGGCAGTAATTATGGCATCATAGGATCCATCGGCATTAAGGAAATGCTTTGAAGTCATGTTCCTCAACGAGACGTTTTCATTTTCAGGTTTTTTTCCTTCATAAATACCGCCTTTTCCATAATCAAGTGAAGAAAAAGTTTTATCGAAAAGTTTTTCCGACTGAAAACCATCATCGCTACTGCCTTTAATAAAAGAAACTTCGTTGGTTGTAACAGTTGGTTTACTTACAGGTAGTGTGGGATTCAAATCTTTTTGCCCCCAGACTGCAAAGTTTGACGTAAGTGCAATCAGTATTAAAAAAGTTAAAACTCTTTTAATAGAACCCCTTAATTTTTTTGAATTCATGTAAAGTATTTTCATATTGGATGGTTTTATTAATATCTTTTTATATATAATAAAATAATTCGATCAAATTGTTTTCACAAATTAATCGGAAAATATATCTATCTAATTATGTGCAATTGGAAAAATTTATCCAAAAATATGAAATTAAGTTTATAAAAAAAAATAATGTTGATTTTATTATAAAATTATTTAAACATTCGGATTAACAAATGACAGCATTAAAGAAAATTCTTTCTCGGAATTGAAAAAAAATCTCTAATTTTGCAAACTTATTTTTTTGAACCATTAACATAATGATAAATATCACCTTACCGGATAATTCGGTCAGACAATACAATGAAGGTATTACGGGTCTTGAAATCGCGTTAAGCATCAGCGAAGGGCTTGCACGCAACGTTCTTGCTGCAAAAGTTAACGATGAAGTATGGGATGCCACAAGGCCTATTCTCAAGAATTCCAGAGTAAAACTCCTTACCTGGAATGATGTTGAAGGCAAAGCCGCTTTCTGGCATTCATCGGCGCATATTATGGCGGAAGCTTTGGAAGCGCTGTTCCCGGGAACAAAATTCGGTATTGGCCCTGACATCGAAAATGGCTTTTATTATGATATAGACATGGGTGAGCGTATGCTTACAGAATCTGATTTTAAAGCCATTGAAGATAAAATGCTGGAGTTGGCAAAAGAAAACCAGCCTTTGGTACGCAAAGAAATATCCAAGCAGGAAGCTATCGATTTCTTTACTAAAAAAGGCGATGAGTACAAGCTTGAACTTATTCAGGAATTGACCGATGGCGAAATAACGTTGTATGAAAGCGGCCGGTTTACCGACTTATGCCGTGGCCCGCACATTCCTTCTTCCGGTTTTATCAAAGCCGTTAAAGTTATGAGTATTGCCGGGGCATATTGGCGTGGGGATATAAACCGTAAACAGCTGACACGCGTTTATGGAATTACTTTTCCCAAGCAAAAGGAACTGCAGGATTATCTCTTGCTGCTCGAGGAAGCTAAAAAACGCGACCACCGCAAACTTGGAAAAGAATTGGAGCTATTTGCTTTTTCTGCAAATGTGGGGCTGGGACTGCCGCTTTGGCTGCCAAAAGGAACCGCGTTGCGGGAACGCCTGGAAGCATTTCTGAAAAAAGCACAGAAAAAAGCAGGTTATGTCCAGGTGATGACACCTCATATCGGTAATGTAAATCTGTATAAAACTTCAGGCCACTTTCAGAAATACGGCGCCGATTCTTTCCGTCCGATTTCTACACCGGTCGAAGGTGAGGAGTTCATGCTGAAGCCTATGAATTGCCCGCACCATTGCGAAATTTATAAATTAAAACCACGTTCCTACAAAGACCTGCCATTCAGGTTAGCTGAATTCGGAACCGTGTATCGCTATGAACAAAGCGGTGAATTGCATGGATTGACACGTGTCCGTGGATTTACTCAGGACGACGCTCATATTTTTTGCACACCCGATCAGGTGAAAGAGGAATTTGTTGGTGTGATCAACATCGTTATGCATATTTTCAAAGCCCTGGATTTCAAAGAATGGACCGCGCAAATTTCGTTGAGAGATCCGAACAATAAAGAAAAATATATCGGAAGCGACGAAAACTGGGAAAAGGCAGAACGAGCCATCCTGGAAGTTGTAGAGGAAAACGGAATAAAAGGAGTTGTTGAAATCGGTGAAGCGGCATTCTACGGGCCTAAACTTGATTTTATGGTGCGTGATGCGATCGGCCGGAAATGGCAGTTGGGAACGATACAAGTAGACTATAACCTGCCTGAACGTTTTGACCTGGAATATATCGGAAATGATAATCAGAAACATCGGCCGGTCATGATACATCGTGCCCCCTTCGGTTCGATGGAACGTTTTGTCGCAGTCTTGCTGGAGCATTGTGCCGGAAAATTCCCGCTTTGGCTTGCTCCAGAGCAGGTTACCATTATTCCGATAAGCGATAAATATGAAAATTATGCAAAAAAAGTTTTAGATTTGCTAAATAATTACGATATTCGCGGCAAAATTGACAACAGGAGCGAAAAAGCCGGAAAAAAGATTAGAGACGCTGAGTTAGACAGAATACCATTCATGCTTATTGTAGGAGAAAAAGAAGAAGCGGAAAATACTATATCTGTCAGGAAGCAGGGCCATGGTGACCTTGGCTCATTTTCTATCGAAGCTTTTGCGGCTCTTATTAACGATGAGATTAATAAAATGATCGAATAAATAAAAATGAGTATTAACTAAAATGGAGGACAAGTTATAGCAACAAATTTTAATTTACACCAGGGAAAAGGATATCAGGGACGAGGATTTGTGAAGAAAGAGGAACTGCATAAAATTAACCAAAAGATTACCGCACCAGTGGTTCGTGTAGTTGGTGAAAATATCCAGATGGGAATCTACCCGATCCGTGAAGCGCTGGATATAGCCGAAGAACAAGGCCTCGATCTCGTCGAAATATCCCCGAATGCAACGCCCCCCGTTTGTAAAGTGGTTGATTACAAAAAATTCCTTTACGAACAAAAGCGTAAACAAAAAGAAATGAAGGCCAAAGCCGCCAAAGTTATTATTAAAGAAATAAGGCTGGGGCCTAACACCGATGACCATGATTTTGATTTTAAAGTCAAACATGCCATCAAATTCTTGCAGGAAGGATGTAAAGTAAAAGTTGATGTTTTTTTCAGAGGACGATCCATTGTTTATAAAGAACAGGGAGAAATTATTCTTCTGAAATTTGCCCAGGAACTGGTGGATTACGGTAAACCTGATCAGTTGCCAAAGCTTGAAGGAAAACGAATGATCATGATACTGACACCAAAAAAATAATCGATAACACTATAAAATCAGATAAAATGCCAAAAATGAAATCAATTTCCGGAGCCAAGAAAAGACTTGATTTTACCGGTACCGGAAAAATTAAAAGAAAACACGCATACAAGAGTCACATTCTGACGAAAAAAACCACTAAAAGGAAAAGAAACCTTACTTATTCTACAACTGTAGAAAAGGTGGATGAAAAAAGAGTGAAACAAATGCTTGCCTGTTAAGTAATTCAATTATTAACTTGTCTTCAGCATACAAGTTTCTCATCATGGAGAGCGCTGAAGCAAAAAACTTAAAATTATGCCACGTTCAGTAAATGCTGTAGCATCAAGACAAAAAAGAAAAAAGATCCTAAGCAGGGTTAAAGGCCAGTTCGGAAGAAGAAAGAATGTCTGGACCGTCGCCAAAAATGCTTATGAAAAGGGTATGTGTTATGCATACCGCGACCGTCGCAACAAAAAGCGCGACTTCAGAGGATTATGGATCAACCGTATCAATGCAGGTGTACGCCAGTATGGTATGAGTTATTCTGTTTTTATCGGGAAACTTCACGAAAAAGACATTCAACTCAACCGCAAAACACTGGCTGATCTTGCCATGAACAACCCTGAAGCTTTCAAAGCAGTTGTTGATGCTGTAAAGTAGAATTTTTCTTGGAATTTAAAAAGGGATGGGGTAACCTATCCCTTTTTTATTGTCAATGGTTCGCCCTTACCCGGTTATTAATACTTTTTTAGAAAAAATCCTCCCCGCAAAAGATATTTTAACAAGATAGACCCCCGGAGATAGTAATCCGGAATTCAGGTGAATATTGTTTTGAAATTCTTTGGTATAAACCAATGTCCCGTTCATATTGAATATTTCGATGACGCTGTTCGGTTCATTTGTATTTACGGTAAAAAACCCGCTTGCCGGATTTGGAAAGAGCTGAAACGACACTTCCTCATTGTTATCTGGAATATTACTTAAAGTCCCGGTAACATACACAGGCGCAGACCACAAATAGTTGCTGTCGGCCTGTATGGCACGGACAAAAACCCATTCATCAGTGGTCAGGTTTATATTAAATGTTGTATCTATGTTGCCTGTATGAGCCCCAAGGTCCATGAATAATCCATTTTTTGTAACCAGCTGTATCGAGATCCATGATTCATTATTGGCATCGGACAAATACAAGTGAAAAGGCATGGACATTTGAATAGGTACCTGGCTACCCATATCAGTGCCGTTGAGATCAACCCAAATCTTTGCGTTTTTATCCATGGTGGCAAAAGTGCGGCCTGCATTTATCGCATCAAATATTGCTTGCCTGGTGAGCGATGTAGCCCAGATACCAGCCCTTCCATCGTTTTTTGTCCCCCAGTCGGCTGAATGATTATCCTGATTCCAGACAGGCGAGAGGTGCCGTCCTGTCATAAGAGCATTTTCATAAAAGTCTGCAGCCTGTTGAGCCGTTTGAAATTCTATTAAACGGAAAGCGTTATCGTTGGCTTGATCAATGTATTCAAAATCATTCCAGTTGGTCAGAATATAACCTTCTCCGTCACCCGGATGATTGAATTGTGCAAATGCAGGAGGATGTGTCAATACCCAGTTGTAGAACGCAGGCAAATCGGTAGTGTACCATAAGTTGGCTGCATCAGTAATCAGGCTTCCTGTATTAAATACATTCACATGCCCATGCAGCGGGGAGCCCCATTCCCAGCCTGCAATACCTACAAAAGTACCGTTTACAGTTGCGCTGTTGGCATCATCCTGGCATCCGGACCATTCTTCACTGATGAAAATAATCTCTTCAATTTGTTCAAGGTGATCTGTTACGGCAAGAAAATCCAGCCCTGCCGTGTAACGTGCATATGCAAATGCATCAGCAGGTTCACTGCTGCCGTCCGAATTGGACGTGTGAGAATGCAGGTTCCCGTAATATGCCTGATAGGAGCCTTGCCCAAATCCTGTTAATGACAGGAGAAAGAAACTATAGTAGATTATGGCGTTTCTGATCATAAATTTTTCGTTTTTTTTATTTAAAATCAGGAGTGTGTTCAAAATTAGTTCAAATTTTTGAGGTAAAAGATTTTAAAGATGTTAATAAAAAAATTAAAAAATACTCTATTACCTAAATAAAAATTTTATTTTTGTTAACATAATGTAATAATAATTATAAATGAAAATTTAAAATATATATTAATGTCGAACAATCATTTAAATAATTATAAAACTACTGGTAAAATTAACTTGAAGAAAATTGAGGAAAACATTAACCAGCTAAAAGTGATTGTACATCCGGTCAGGTATGCAATAATTGTTTTAATTATGGTGAATAAAAGAATGAATGTTACTGAGATTTATAATGAGCTTTCTATATCACAGACAGTAGCATCAGGCCATCTTAAATTATTGAGCGTAAATGATTTTCTTTGTGTAGAAAAAGTTGGAAAAAATTCCTACTATACGCTCAACTATAAAACGATAAAGAAAATGACGGAAGCTATGCGGCCTGCAATAAATTAAAACGGATCTTACAAATTCACTATTGAAAAGATACATTAGAAATAGGGGTTAATATACAATACCATGATCTTATTAAAAAGAAAAAAAATAATAGCATTTTTTCTGATTGTTGTGAGTGTTTTTTTTAAGGTAAGTATTTATAACAACATGATCGTTGATTATCTGAATACTCTGGAAAATATCGATGCGACAGTTTTGGTTGCTTCTTCTCAATCAGACCGGACTGAAACTGATGTTTTCAAGAAAAATGATTTTTCTTTGGCTCACAATGTCATGTTGACAGAGCTGTGCTATATTTGGAAACTCTCAATAATTAATTCAGATCAGGGATATCAAATTTGTTACCTCCGTTATTGGGAAAGTACGGTTTCAGTATTCAGAATTCACAAGATCATTCAAATCATTTTTCCGTTCCATAATTATTTTTAGAGCTAATTCATTTTAGTAGTTAACCCGGATTTTTTTATTAAGGTTTTAATGAGAAGATTTCTTTCGCTGCTATTTGGAAAAATTTATGAAGCTAAACAGATTTCAATTATTAAATTATGGAAATAAATATTCTGAAAAATTATAAAGAAAATCATAAAATTGATTTAAAACATATCGAAGAACATGTAACTAAACTCAAAATTGTGATGCATCCTGTCAGATATGCTATAATGGTTATACTTGTTAAAAATAAAAAAATGACCGTATCAGAAATTCATAGCGAGCTGTCAATGCAACAAGCTGCTGTTTCTAACCATCTTAAATTGATGAAAACCAACGGTATTTTATGCTCCGAACGAGATGGCCAGAATATCTTTTATGAAATTAATAATAATGAACTTAGGAAATTGTTTGAATGCCTGACGCTAAGGTTTGACAACGAATAATAATCAACTGGCCTGGCTGGTTTCTTGTGTTTATAGCTATGGTCTATACATGTTTTTCGGTGTTTTGTTCCCATATGATATTAATTGGTGTGAAACGTTTTAAATTGGCTCAGTTATATAAAATAGCGCAGTCTGAAAATGGTACATCCCAATATTTTAATCTAAAAAAAAATATTCCCTAAGTTTGATTTGTTAATTTGATTTAAATTTTCATATATTTGTCCGCACTTTTATATAAGTTTTATATTTTATTGAAAAGGCGTCAAAAGATTTTAAATCATGAAAAATAGCATTAAATATCAGTATGCAGTTACTCACAAAATTGATTTTAAGAAGTTGGAGGATAATATTAATCAGGTGAAAATATTATGTCACCCGATTAGATACGCAATAATTATCATGCTGTCAACTCACGAAAAAATGACTGTTACACAAATTTACCAAGAACTTTCTGTGGATCAGGCGGCTGCATCAAACCACCTGAAACTTATGAAAGATTGTCATGTGTTGGAAGCCCAAAGAAGCGGGAAGAATATTTATTATTCCATCAATTCAAAATCCCTGAATAAAATTGCCAGGGTCTTAAGAGTGGGCGTTATTGATGTCGAAAGTTTCCCCAAAGCTTTTTGCGCTGTTTGATATATAATATACCGAAATTTCGTAAATTGCCGAAGAATTTAAATTCTTATGGGCATTTGTGTTAAGCACCGGTTTTTAGTTTATGTAAGCATCCTCTTTTTATTGATCTCATGCGATAAGGATAAAAAAAACAGCATACATATTGAAGGAAAAATTTTTGACCCTAACACGTCGGAGTATGTTGAAGATGCAGAAGTCATTATTGCGGCAAGTAAACTAAGCTCCGGAGGGATTTTTAGCTCGGGGTACGAAGACATTGCATCCACTTCTACCGATGCTAACGGTACTTTTATTTTTGATTTTTCGGAAGACAAATTTGCCGGTTACCAGATCCGAGTTTCAAAACCCGACTATTTTGGTTTAATTAAGGATATACCCACCTCAGATATTCAGGCTGGTATTACCTTTTCCCCGACATATAATATTTATCCCATAGGTTATATTAATCTGAAGATAAGGAATGTTATGCCTTATGATACAAATGACCTTGTTTCGTATTCTTATACATCAGGTTACCTTAGCGGATACGATTGTTGCGACAATACGCTAATTCAGGGTCACGGACTTTTTTTTGCCGATACTGTTTTTTGCAAAACTCACGGCAACCAGAATGTAGCAGTAACTTATAACGTAACCAAAAACGGCACAACACATATTTACACACAAACAAAATACTGTAGCGCTTTTGATACGACTTATTTTATTATTGACTATTAGTTTTTTAATTTTTAATGATAATAAATGATATTGTAATAATAGGAGCCGGCAATGTGGCAACCAATATGGCTGCCGCCTTCAGGAATTCAGGAAAAAATATCCGTTGCGTATTCAGCCGTAATGCTGAAAAGGCGCGCAGTTTGGCCAGCCTGGTCGATGCTCCATATACAAATAAAATTGCCCAGCTTCCGCGAAAAGCAGATCTATTTCTCATTGCCGTTAAAGATAATGCCATCGATGAAGTTGCAGACCAGCTCTCGGATGTATCGGGCATTGTGGTCCATACCTCAGGTTCGGTGGGTATTTCAGTTTTCGAAAATAAATTACAGGATTATGGCATACTATACCCGCTGATGCATCTTTCGAAAGAAATACTTATGGATTTTGAACAAATCCCACTGTGCATTGAGGCTAATACCCCATTAAATTATGATGCCTTATACGAATTTGCCTGTGCCATTTCTCACAGCGTATATCCTGTTACTTCCGCCGAGAGAAAAATTTTACACTTGTCGGCTGTATTTGCAAGTAATTTTACCAACCTGAACTATATTATTTCTGAAGATATTCTGAAAAAAAACAATTTGTCTTTTAACATGCTGCGCCCGATTATTGTAGAAACAGCAACTAAAATTCTTCGGAACTCGCCCTCGGAACTCCAGACAGGGCCAGCAGTTCGTGAAGATCAACAGGTGTTGGGCGAACATGAAAATATGCTGAATGATTTTCCACAATACCAGAAAATTTACACATTACTGTCTGAATTAATTATTCAAAAAAAGAAAAATAATGAATTACAAAGAGATACTGAAGGACATCAACACGATGATCTTTGACTATGACGGGGTGTTAACTGATGGGACCGTGCTTACCACAGAGCACGGCGAACAATATCGGACCGGACATGTACGCGATGGTTATGCCCTGCATCTGGCCATAAAAAAAGGATATAATGTAGCCATCATCAGCGGAGGAACCTCGCATTCTATCAACAAACGCCTCGAAACGCTTAATCTCAAAGATGTTTTCATTTGTGTGAGCAATAAAGTAGCATGTTTAGCCGCTTATCTTGAACAAAAAAAAGTGGATCCTTCAAAGGTCCTTTTTATGGGCGACGATATTCCGGATTACAAAGTGATGCAGCTTGTCGGGCTTCCTGTTTGCCCGGCCGATGCAGCCGAAGAAATAAAATCCATTTCAAAATACATTTCCTCGTATAAAGGCGGGCATGGCTGTGTGCGCGATATCATTGAGCAATTGATGAAAATACAGGGCACCTGGATGAACGAAGATGCCTTTGAATGGTAAAAAAAACCGGACAATTTTTGCCCGGTTTTTTTTGCAACGTTTCTTTAATAAAGGTTGATCACTTTATCCTTTGGATATTTTACCGAGTATGATAACTTCAACTCTTTGGATTCAGAGGGTTTTAAATCAAATTTCCAGGTCAGTTTTCCGTAGTCTTTATCGTAGGCCGCCATGGAAATATCGAGCGGTTCGACTTCTATGTCTTTGTCTGACGAAAGGGGCAGCTGGTCCTCAATTACAATTTCGATGTTTTGTTTTTTCTTATTCCGTATGCTGAGGTTATATGTGAAGGTCTCTTTTTTATTAAGACCGATAAACTTAACACTTGAAAAATCCTGCACTTTTTCACGTTTTACAGAAATATTTTTGTCTGTACCTAACGAAAGTTCAAGCGTATCGGCCGTAATTCGCGTGTCTATGTATGATTTTCCGACATACGTCCCTTCAAAAAACAGGTTCATTTCACCGGAGATAATATTATATTGTTCCCAACCACTAACCCGTGCGATGAGGAAAACATCATTGTTAAGCTTGGGGATGCAATAGTATTGATAGGTGGCCGGTAAAGTGTTTTTTTGAATTTCAACCATATAATTTTTACCATCAGCAGGAATGGAATAAGGTATGCTGATCACGTATTCAATATTCGTTTGGGTTTCATTTACAAAGGTATAATTAGCCGCTGAGCCGGTTGCAACTATGCCTTCATCCATACTGGGGCTTTTCTCCTTTGCGGCCGATTCAGTTTTGGTGACGGTTGCGGATGACAAATAATCAAATTGATATGGGTAGGAATAGGCTAGATACCATGGGTTAAGCACCGGTTTTGCTCCGTTTTGCATAGGATTACCGGTTGACAAGGTAAGCTTGACATTGTTCCAGTCCGATCCGGTATTCTGGTGGACATTAGCCCTGAAATCAAGATCTATCGGGCTGTTTACGTTTACGGCACGCAAATCGTAGGTTGGCGTCCAGCCGGCATTTGTAATATAATAACTCAGAATAAGTTTTGCAGTAACCGGCGCTTCCGCATTTAAGGTTACAACGATTTCGCTGGTTGGTTCCGAAACCTGGGCATTCAATGTTTGTAGCTGATTACTTAATGCTGATACACGTTGCTGGATGGCCGTTATTTTATCCTGTATGTTCATCTGGTTGTTTTTTATGTCCATCAGGCGTGTCCTGAAGTATTCAGTGGCTTCTTTCAACTCTGTGATCTTCACGCCGGCCTGTTCACCGCCGATCACCTTGTTGGCAAGCAGCATCGCTTCTTCCTGAAGGTAAACATTCAGTATGGTTTGCTGGTAGTTGAGGTTTTTCGACAGTATTTTCAACGAATCTTCAATTTTTAATACTTCCGGTGACTTTTTCTGGCTTTTCAGGTAATTGATCTGATGAACCACCGACAGTATGTCAAAACTTCCTTCCCCTTTCACCTGTATGCTTTGTACGTTGATATACTGGGTCAGGTCCTCGAAAATAACGGAGCTCTGCCCGGCAGGAATTGTTAGTTCACCCGATTGAGTGATCTGTGCACCGTTGAAAAATACGGTTACTTCTTTTATTTTTGATTTGACCGGTTTAGGCTGGCCTTCGGCCGTTGCTGCTGAAATACTGCTTACAAAAAGCATCCATAATACGATTTTTTTCATGAGTTTTGATTTTAAAGTACCATAAGATGTTCTTTTACGGAAATTCCATAAAATATTTAAAAGTAAAAACTAAAAATCCAATAACACACCTATTGTGGAGGTTGTTGTTTTGTCGAATTTGCGGAGGCAAATGCAAGTTTGTCTTTGAATTTCTCACCCAGACTGGGGAAATAGTGGATGCTTAGTTCATAATATTCTGCCGCTTCCTTAAATGCTGTTTTGAAAAAATAAGCATCTCCCAGGTACATATAAGCATAACCCAGGTCTTTGCTTGATTGTTGAGTCTGTTCAAAAATGTTTTTATCATACCGTTTTACATCCTCAGAGAAATCAGCTTTCTGTAATTCCTTATCGATAACTTTTAAATTGACCGTGTCGTTGTCTCTTGTCAATTTATACCTGGCTTCCATTAGCGTAGCTTTATATAAATTTTCAAAACTTTTTGTCAACTCAATAGATTCTTTCAGGTAACTGATGGCGTCATCACTTTTTCCAAGCCTCATGCTGAACAGACCGGCTTTACGCAAAGGGTATGAAGGATCCGGGTGCTTTTCAGCCGAAAGCAGGTAGTATTCAAGGGCCTTTTCAATATTGCCCTTTTTTTCATATAAATCACCAAGGTAAGCATATGAATGGAAGGCACTGTTGGTGTCCGTTTTAAGGCACTTTTCAAATGTTGCCTGTGCTTCATCCACCTTGTTCAGGTACAAATAGGTTATACCCAGATTTGCCATGGCCTCATAATTTGAAGGGTCTATTTCAAGCGCTTTTTGGTAGTTTGTCAAAGCCAGTTGTAAGTCTTTGATGGAATTGTTCTGCCTGGCATTGTATAAGTAAGAGTTTCCTGCATTAATATTGGTCATGGCTTCTTCAGTTCTCCCCGGTTTTGATAAATTGACGAGCCATTTGGGCTGGAGCAAGGTAAATATCCCGAAAACGAGCAATGTGCCCCAGATACCCATTAGACAACCAAAGATTATGTTATCAGAAAAACGAAAACGGTCGTTCACTATTTTTTTTGCCATAAATTATTCATTGTGAATGATAAAAAGGACATCCTTATGTTGTTTTTTCAGGCGGTTATAGGTTTCACATGCCTGCCGGTTGGGTAGCTTGATGACTTGATATACCTTGTGTTTATAGGTATTATAAACCATTTCGTTGGTTAAAATATCGTTCCATCCTTTTCCTCCCTGGCCTTTGCTTCCTTTGCCGATAAGCAAAATATCAGGGCCGAGATTCTCAATTTTTTGTTTGTCGCGTAAATTAAAAGAACCTTTTTTATCAACGGTCCTGAAAGTACCATTCGGAAAAATCATGTAATCAAAATAAAACAGCGGGATCCCATTATAATTGAGATAACCCGGCCTGACAAATTTAATTCCGGAATCACCAAAACGAGCGGCAGTAAAAACAATTATAATCAGCAAAAACAGCCCGCCCCTGATTACCCAGCGTATTATTTTGTTCTTTCCGGCATGGATCAGCAAAAAAACTATGATAAAAAAGATTAATGTGATAAAGATTACATTAAACTTATAGGCTGAATCGGTAATTTGTGAAGCAACAAACAGGAAAATATAGGCAAAAACAGCTTCGAGGCAAAGCAGGGAAAATGGATTTGTATAGTATTCTTTAAGCTTTTTATTTCGTAAACGGTAGTTTGGAAACCCTTTGCCATCTTCGAGGAAGAAGAAAACAAAAACACTCCCCGCCATGTTTCCCCAGAGGTCTTTTCCGCAATCGGAAAGGTCGAAAACCCGGCTGGAAATATACACCTGGATAAATTCGTCGAAAACAGATATGGCTAATGCCATGATAAAAATCCTGAATAGAATTTTATGAGTGGGTGCAGGTTTGATGGAGAATCTGCGGAATGCTACAAACGAAAAAATACCGTAAGCAATGTAATGCCAATTATGCTGCAGGTCATAGAAATGATGGCCGAAATAATAGTCGGAAGTTAACTGACCAATAGCCACAAAAACCAAAATAAATCCTAAATACAGCAATTTCTTTTTTGTCAGGATTTTCCGTGAAAAATAAAAAAACAAGATCAGGACTATTATCGCTATAATTACGACATATGGGATGCGAAAAAAATCAAATTCTATAGCGGCTCTGGAAGCCCGCCCAATGGCATTCTGCAAATAATTCTGCAGCATCAGAAAAGGCGTGACAATAAGCAGGATCGTGAATAAATAAAAATTTATCAGGGTAATGCGGGCTTTTTTCATAATTAGCTATAAACAAGTTGTAAAACTAATATTAAAAATTAATTTTTAGAGAGGCCTGCAAAAAATTAACAGTTTATATCAAGAGGATATGAAATTTGCATATACTGAAATACAGTAAAAAGTATTAATTTCGCTGAAAAAAGAATGAATAAACCGCTCATTCTGGTAACAAACGATGATGGTGTGGCTGCACCGGGTATCAGGTTTCTGATAGGTGTGATGCGCGAAATTGGCGACGTGGTTGTGTTGGCTCCGGATAAACCACAGTCCGGAATGGGGCACGCCATCACCGTCAGTTCACCATTACGGATGCAGAAATTAAAAATCGAAGACCATTATAAAGAATATTGCTGCAGCGGCACCCCTGTCGATTGTGTGAAGCTGGCTGTTGATAAGATTCTCCATCGCAAACCCGACCTGTTGGTGTCAGGCATAAATCACGGATCAAATTCTTCTGTTAATATTATATATTCCGGAACTATGTCAGCAGCTCTTGAAGGAGCTATGGTAAATATTCCTTCAGCAGGGTTCTCATTGAATGATTATTCCTATCAGGCCGACTTCAGCCATACAGCTGATTATATCAAAAAAATATGCCTGAACATGATGAAATACGGGCTTCCTGGCAAAACCTGCCTGAACGTGAACTTCCCGAAAAACGAAAAAAAATTAAAAGGTATTAAAATCTGCAGGCAGGCTAACGCTTTCTGGAAGGAAGAATTCAATGAACGCAAGGACCCGCACGGCAGGAACTATTATTGGTTAACCGGGATTTTTGAAAATACAGATAACGGAAAGGATACCGATGAATGGGCATTGAAAAATAATTATGTTTCCGTGGTGCCGGTTCACGTGGATTTTACTGCACATCATGCGATACCAATCATAAAAAAATGGAAAAATAATGTTTAAATTATTAAAAAAAGACTCGTTCCTCCTGGGTATTGTCCTGGGTGTCCTGATGCCTGCAATATGTTTTGGAATATTATATTTTCTGAATGTGACATTTCCAAACAAAGAAACAGGTAAAGAAATATTCCGGCTGACAACAGTGTTTATTGTCAGTTTAATTCCAAATGCCATTGCGCTGAGGATTTATCTTGTTAATCTAAAAGCGGACAGGACCGGCAAAGGAATACTGTTTGTAACCTTTATTTTCGCAATAATTTTTATGATACTTTATTATAAGGGATAGCGTGCAAAAAAATAAAAGAAATACCATAATAGGAGTTGTTTTAACGGTTGGCGTTTTGACTGCCCTGATCTTAATTTTTGTCATTTCGCCTTCTCAAAAAGTAAAGAAGAATCCATACACTGTTACGCAGCAGGAACCTGTGGAACCGGTTTTCAGAAAAGACGGCACATTGAAATTTGAAATCAATCGGAAAAAAACAAAAACCATCACCATCGAAATTGCTGATAACGATGAAGAGCGCACCCAGGGACTAATGTATCGCAAGAGTATGCCCGACAGCTGCGGGATGTTATTCATTTTTGACGTGATGCAACCTTTGTCATTCTGGATGAAAAACACCCGAATCCCATTAGATATAATATATATAGACAAAGATTTCAGCATCGTTAATATTGCTGAGAATACAGAGCCTTTTTCTGAAGTATCAATACCTTCCGGAAAGGACGCCATGTATGTTGTTGAAGTAAATGCAGGTTTTTGTAAGAAAAATAATATCGTGGCAGGTACAAAAATTAGTTACAATTTAAATTAATGTTATGAATTCTTTATTCATCTCTTTATTCATCAGATGGAGCCCAAACGTGGAAATATTCAGTATCGGAAATTTCGGTTTACGCTGGTACGGATTCCTTTTTGCCATGGGATTTTTTCTTGCATATACAGTCTTATTTTACATCTACAAACGTGAAAAAGTTGAATTGAAACTCCTCGACTGGCTTACGTTTTATGTGTTTGTTGCCGTGTTGATCGGTGCACGGCTCGGACATGTTTTTTTCTATGAATGGGGCTATTATAAAGACCACCTCGGCGAGATTCCGATGGTCTGGAAAGGAGGATTGTCAAGCCATGGAGCAGCTATTGCCATCGTCATTGCCCTCCTGATTTATATCAGGCAATTTAAAGTAAATGTGTGGTGGCTGTTCGACCGGGCCGCCATAGCAATACCGGTAACCGCGGCCTTTGTGCGTTTTGGGAACCTGATGAATTCAGAAATATACGGCATGGTAACTACCGTTCCCTGGGGTTTTATTTTTGTAAATGATAAAGACGCCGGTGCATTGCCGCGTCACCCCACCCAATTATATGAAGCAATTTCCTACCTTTTAATTTCGTTGGTCTTATTTATCTTGTACCGCAAAAATATCGGAATTAAACGCCCGGGATTATTTGTCGGTGTGTTTTTAGTTGTGCTGTTCACGGCGCGTTTCCTGATTGAATTTCTGAAAGTGGTCCAGGTGGATTTTGAAAAGCAAATGCCCTTGGATATGGGGCAGTGGCTGAGCATTCCTTTTATATGCCTGGGAGTAGCGTTTATAATTTTTTCTCACCGAAAAAAGAAAATCAAAACAATCTGAAAAAAAAAGAGGCCTTTAAAAAGCCTCTTTTCAATTGTTTTGAGAAAATTTACATTTATTTTTTTACGTCTTTCATTACCGGTGCATTTGATTTTACACCCTTGGCCTTGACCAGCTTTTTGCTATTCTTCGGTAGCAGCGGTGTCATGACAAAATTAATGGTCTTTTTCCCTGCAATTACTTCAGTTGCATTGCTGTACCCGGCTGCGCTCACCTCAATGGAAGTGACATCTGAGGATACTTTGATGCTGTAATTACCTTTTATATCAGTTTTAACCGAAGTGTTTGCAGCATCCTTTACTTTGATCACGGCTCCTGAAATGGGTTTGCCGTCTTTTTTTGAACTGACGTTTCCGGTTATTGTTGCCTGTGCAAATGAAATTTGAAGGCCTGCAAATGCTGCAATGCAAAAAATCAATAAGCGTTTCATGGTTTTAATTTTTAAGTTGGTGAACGGTTTAAACAATTTTCAAGCCAAAAAATCAAATACAAGAGGTCACTTATTTTCTTGATTCAATTAAAATTTCGAGCATTTTTATGGCGGCATCCGGAATTTTTGTTCCCGGCCCAAAGATCGCTATGGCGCCTGCCTTGTAAAGGAAATCATAATCCTGAGGAGGTATTACACCGCCAACAATCACCATGATATCTTCACGCCCGAGTTTTTTCAGTTCTTCAATCACCTGCGGTACCAGTGTCTTATGACCGGCGGCAAGGCTTGAAACCCCGAGGATGTGTACATCGTTTTCAACAGCTTGCTTGGCTGCTTCGGCAGGAGTCTGGAATAATGGGCCGATGTCCACATCGAAGCCGATATCGGCATAGCCGGTGGCCACCACTTTTGCTCCACGATCGTGTCCGTCCTGTCCCATTTTGGCGATCATGATCCTTGGGCGCCTTCCTTCAAGGGAGGCAAACTGGTCAGCCATGTCGCAGGCTTTCTGATAACTTTCATCATCCCTTGATTCGGACGAATATATTCCTGAAATTGATCTTATCACGGCTTTGTACCTCCCGAATATTTTTTCGCATGCCATCGATATCTCACCGAGAGAGGCCCTTTTGCGTGCTGCATCCACAGCCAGTTCCAAAAGGTTGCCATTCCCGGTTTCGCATGCCTGGGTTATTTTATCTAATGATTTCTGTACTTCTTCATTATTTCGTCCGGCTTTGAGTTGTGCAAGCCTTTTCAGCTGAGCCTCGCGGACCGCCGTATTGTCAACCTCCAACGTATCAATGGGAGCTTCCTTTTCAAGGCGGAATTTATTCACGCCCAAAATCGTATCTTTACCCGAATCGATACGCGCCTGTTTGCGGGCTGCTGCTTCTTCAATGCGCATTTTAGGCAGGCCGGTCTCTATAGCTTTTGCCATGCCGCCAAGGCTTTCTACTTCCTGAATATGTGCCCAGGCTTTATGTGCCAATTCATGAGTGAGGTATTCAACATAATACGAACCGCCCCAGGGATCAACCACCTTGCAGATGTTGGTTTCTTCCTGAATATAGATCTGCGTGTTTCTTGCGATACGTGCCGAAAAATCTGTAGGCAGCGCTATCGCTTCATCCAGCGCATTAGTGTGCAATGATTGTGTATGCCCGAGAGCAGCACCCAGCGCTTCTATGCAGGTACGAGCTACGTTGTTATAAGGATCCTGTTCGGTAAGGCTCCAGCCCGAAGTCTGGCAATGGGTACGCAAGGCAAGCGATTTCGGGTTTTTCGGGTTGAATGTTTTGACCAGCTTTGCCCATAACATGCGCGCTGCACGAAGTTTTGCAATTTCCATAAAATGGTTCATGCCAATACCCCAGAAAAATGATAAGCGGGGAGCAAAGGAATCAATATCCATCCCGGCATTAACGCCGGCTCTCAGGTATTCAAGCCCGTCTGCCAGGGTATAGGCCAGTTCAATGTCGGCGGTGGCGCCGGCTTCCTGCATGTGATAACCGCTGATGCTGATCGAATTGAATTTCGGCATATTCTTCGAAGTGAACTCAAAGATGTCGGCAATGATCTTCATCGATGGCAAAGGAGGGTAAATGTATGTGTTGCGGACCATGAACTCCTTTAAAATGTCATTTTGAATGGTGCCGGTGAGTTTTTCCATGCTGACACCCTGTTCTTCGGCGGCGACAATATAAAAAGCCAGAATCGGAAGAACAGCGCCGTTCATGGTCATGGATACAGACATTTTATCGAGTGGAATGTTGTCGAACAGGATTTTCATGTCAAGAATGGAATCGATGGCAACACCTGCTTTCCCCACATCACCAACCACACGTTCGTGGTCTGAATCGTAGCCGCGGTGTGTAGCTAAGTCAAAAGCAACCGACAAGCCTTTTTGCCCGGCAGCCAGGTTACGGCGGTAAAAAGCATTGGACTCTTCTGCGGTAGAAAAACCGGCATATTGGCGGATGGTCCAGGGTTGCATGACATACATGGTGGAATAAGGCCCGCGCAAATAGGGTGGAAGGCCTGCTGCGTAATTCAGATGTTCCATTCCGGTCTTATCTCCGGGTGCATAAAAAGGTTTTAATGGGATAAGCTCCGGGGTAAGCATGTTTTCGTCAGCTTGGTCCGGGCTTTTTCTATCTGTTTTTGCTTTTGTGGCAGGTTTGTAATCAACGTTTTTAAAATCTGGTCTCATATTTTGAGTTTGTTTAGTTCGGTGTTTTAGTTTTTCTCATGACTATTGGCTCGTGGCTCATGGCTCATGGCTTGTGGCTCGTGGCTCATGGCTTGTGGCTTGTGGCTCGTGGCTCGTGGCTAATTCCCATAGTCCATAAAAATTTAATTTATCCCAAGTAATTTATTGTATTTTGCAAGCGCTTCGGCTACATTAACGCGGACATGAATAAAATCATCCACCCCGGAAGCTTTTAAAGCCTCAGTCAGTTCTTTCGGGTAACCGGCGATGATAACCTGGATATTGCCGTTATTCTTTTTCAGTGCGGCTGCCAGATCTGATGCATAGCTTGCGTATTCTTCATCGGAACTGCAAATAACTACCAAGGCTGCCTTTGATTTGGCCACCTCGTTCACCGTGGCTTCAATGTCTTTTGACAAATATTCTTCCATGATTTCGTAACCGGCACAGCCAAAGAAGTTTGTTGAAAATGTGGCCCTTGCTTTACGCATGGCAAGATTACCATAGGTTGCAAGAAACACTTTCGGGCGGGCGCCGCCGGCTTTTACAAATTTCTCCGTAGCCATCCTTAGCCCTTCAAAGATTTCAGCGCCACGGTATAATTTCAGGATGGCACCATTATCTTTTTGCGTTGCATCCTGAAACTCTTCAAGCATGGTCTCATGCAGGTTCGGGAAAATATTGGTTCCTAAAATCGGAGCCTTGCGCATGGCAATATCCAGATTGCGGTGGGCAGCTGTTTTTTCAATGTCTTGTTTCAGGCTTCCGTTTTCCATCACAGCGATCATGCCGCCGGCTGCTTCAATTTCCTGGAATTTTTTCCAGGCAATCTGGGCGATTTCATCCGTGAGCGATTCAATATAATAAGAACCTGCGGCCGGATCCACCACTTTATCAAGATAGGATTCTTCTTTTAAAATGATCTGAATGTTACGTGCGATGCGGGAACTGAAATCATCATGCTCTTTATAGGTGCTGTTAAACGGAAGGACGGTTATCGCATTAGCTCCGCCAATGGCTGCCGACATGCATTCCGTAGTAAGCCGCAGCAGGTTCACATAAGGATCATACACAGATTTATTCCACATGCCGCTGACCGCGTGAACGGCAGCCTTTAGCGAGCCCGGATCCTTTGGTTTGTATTGTTCGGCAATACGTGCAAACAACATTCGGGCAGCCCGCAGTTTGGCAATTTCCATGAAATAATTCGACCCTACACCAAACGTAAGCTGTATCCTTGAAATAACATCATCAATGTCCAGATTGCGATCAGTCATCTGAGCCATGTATTCGTTGGCGGAGGCAAGCACATAAGCCAGTTCCTGAACTGCAGTGGCGCCGGCATTATAAAAATGCTGCCCGTTTATGTTCAGTACTTTGTACAATGGCAAATTCGTTTTCATGTATTTGATCAGGGCGGCGGCTTCATTAAAATTATCTTCTTTGCTGTTGTAATATTCGCCGTGCAGGAGGTAATACGAAACCGAATCGAAGTTAAAAGAGCCTTTTACTTTTTCAGCATTGAAACCAGATTTTTTCACAAATTCGGTCAGTAAATCAGCTAATATGGAATATGATAGTGAAGAAAAGAAATGTACCGCTATTTCTTCCAAGTTGATCCCTTTTAAGAGCTTCGCCAGTTCTTCTCTGGTGGCCAGTTCTTTTACCTTAAAAGAAATTGCGGTGGCGCCTCTTGAAATGGCTTTCAGCGCTTCGGCATTGGCCTTTGCGACATCTTTCACGACGATCTCTTCACGGATACGCCAGGTGTTTGATGCGCCGTTATACCCGCGGATATAAGGATATTCGCCGGGCAGCGCTTCCTGGTAATCAAGTTGCTGAATGTTTTCAGCCCGGTAATAAGGTTTGATCTTAATGCCTTCGTAGGTACTCCAGATGAGTTTTTTTTCGTAGTCGGCGCCCTTCAGGTCTTCTTTAATTTTTTGTTCCCAAAGTTCTGTCGGAACAGGTGGAAATTCTTCAAAAAGTTTCGTGTTATCAGTATTTTTTTCCATTGCGAAATGTGTTTGCAGTATTTTGTCTGAAATTTGGCGTAAAATTACTAATTATAAATTTGAAAGGAATTAAATTAATTATTATTTTTGTGAGACAATTTTTTCATATTACATAGATAGAATGAATAATTAAATTGATATTATGAAAACATTAAAGTTGAGCCTTGGTTTTACTTTATTTTTTGCTTTCCTTATCTACGCTGAGTCTTTTGCACAGGGCAGCTGGACACAAAGAGCAAATTATCCTTTGATAGCACGATATCATGCAAATGGTTTTTCTATAGGTAATAAGGGCTATGTTGCTTTTGGCGCAGGCAATTATGTGCCAAATACCCTAAGTCTTGTGGAGTATGATCCTGCTACTGATACATGGACACAAAAACCAGATTTTCCGGGAGGAAGCCGTATAAAAACTCAGGTTTTTGTTATTAATAACATAGCATACTTTGTCAGTGGCGCTTTTTGGAATTTAAGTACCGGCATTTATATTGGGTACAATGATGTGTGGAAATATGACCCTGCTACCAATTCTTATACTCAATTAAGTAATTTCCCCGGTACACCACGACATGGAGGTTTCGCATTTTCATATGAGAGCAAGGGTTACTTCGGATTGGGTGTTAATGATAATGATGAAGTTTTATATGATTTCTGGCAATACAATCCAACAACGGACACATGGATACAAAAGGCCGATTTCCCAGGTGTTCCATGCAGAAACGGTTTCCAGTTTAGTATTGATAAAAATGGATACATTGGTTTGGGCTTCACTACCGGCCTGTCTCCACTAAATACTGTTTGGCAGTATGATGCTTCTCAGGATACCTGGACTCAAAAAAATAATTTCCCTTCTGATGGTTTGAGCTGGCTGACCTGTTTCACCATGAATGGCAAAGGATATATAGTTACAGGTAAAAAATTAAGCCTTAATGTAAATACAACTGAATTTTGGAAATACACATATCAGACGGATACATGGACTTCAATGCCGGCATTTACCGGTGTTGCCAGAGTAGCTGCATCCGGGTTCTCCGTAGCCGGCAAAGCATATACAGGATTAGGTCATTCAGAAACTAATTATTTAAACGATTTCTGGGAATTTACTCCTAGTGTCGTAGGGGTAGATCAGACAGATGAAAACCAATTGACAAAGGTCGAAATCTATCCAAATCCTTCAAATGCCCAGGTAAATATTTCTATCAATAATCCTGAACATAAAGAAATATCTTTGGAAATATTTGATGCTAATGGAAAATATATTCAACGGTTAAGGCCAGAAAATAATTCACAGATTATTACCGCCGAACACTCACTATTCTCGGCAGGTGTATATTATGTTGCTGTCAGTGTCGGAAATGAAACGATCATACAAAAATTGATCATAGAATAGATTTTTTTATTGTTTATTTAAGAAATTAGCAGCATTATTTCTTTTACCTTTGTATATTGAAGTGATTTGGAATTATCCCTTCTAATTAAGTTTGTTTTTGTTAGAAGAAAAAAATCAAGAGTCGTTTTAAGATATGAAGAAATGAACGAATTATATCCGCTGAAATTCAAACCCATTTTTAAGGAAAAAATCTGGGGAGGAAAAAAAATAAACGAAATCCTGAAACAGGATTTTTCACCCTTGCCTAATTGCGGCGAACTCTGGGCCTTATCAGGTATGAACGAGGAAACCAGCGTGGTGGCCAACGGTTTTCTCAAAGGCAACGCCCTCAACGAACTTGTTGAAGTTTATATGGGCGACCTGGTAGGTGATGCCGTTTATGAAAAATTTGGCGATGATTTTCCATTGCTTTTCAAATTCATAAATTCCGAAGAATACCTTTCTGTCCAGGTGCATCCGGGTGATGAACTGGCCATGAAACGCCATCAAAGCCTGGGCAAAACTGAGATGTGGTACGTAATTGCAGCCGATGAAAACGCGGAACTGATCAGCGGATTCAATAAAAAAGTGGATTCCAATGTATATATGAAGGCGCTACAAAATAATTCGTTGAAAGATATCCTGAAAATTCACAAAGTGCAGGCGGGAGATGTTTTTTATATACCTGCGGGTAATGTTCATGCCATCGGGCCGGGCATACTGTTAGCTGAAATACAACAGGCATCCGACGTTACGTACCGGATTTTCGACTGGAACCGTTTTGATCATGCCGGGATAACACGCGAACTGCACACGGAACTGGCGCTTGATGCCATCAATTTTGACGAACCACCTCAAAATAAATTCAATCCCGGAAGTACAAAAAATCAGGTAGTGGCACTTCAGAAATCGGAGTATTTCACTGTCAACCTGCTTAATCTGGATAAAAAAATGGAGCGGGATTTTTACGAAGCCGATTCTTTTGTTGCTTACATGTGTGTGGAAGGCGCTTGCAGCCTTTCATTTTCGGGCAAAACTGAAAAAATGCTTACAGGCGAAGCCATGTTGGTTCCAGCCACCATAAAGGAATTTGAAATTATCCCCAACGGCTCGTGTAAGCTTATCGAAACTTATATTTGATAATTTATCGAAGCAGGTTGAAATGATCACCTCCGCGATGATAAAATACCTAATTTTGACTTGCGAAAAAATAAAAAAATGAAAAACAGATTAACCTTTCTTATTGTATTTGTATTGCTTTCAGCAGTTTTGATGAGCGCCGGTTTAAGTTCCTGTAAAACTCAGGCACAAAAAGAAAACAAACCGGCTGCCGTGGCAAAAAAATTTATGAGGCACCTACGGATGTTCGAGTTTGAGGAAGCCCGCAAAATAAGCACTGAATCTACAAGCAAAATGCTGGACATGTTTATCGTGATGCTTGAGCTAAGCAAAAAAAATGGCAAAGATGCCGCCCTGGAGAAAAAAGATGTGGATATCGATGTGGTGAAAACAGCTATCGACGGTAAAAATGCGGTGGTAACCTATAAAAATGAAAAAGGGGAGGAACATCAGATAGAACTGGTAAAGATTAAAGGAAAATGGCTGGTAAACTTTAAAAAAGAAATGCCCGCTATAAGTCCCGGGAACAGGGGATGATATTATAAAATGAGTATTATTTTCCAATCTATTTAACCCTCATTAAATCTTAGAAGTCAATATCTGTCAACATTATTTTTGGTAATTTTCTGCGGGCGGGATTGTCCTGACGGCGGCGTGTGCTGGCGTGAATGAAGAAAACGTAGAAAATCAAAAAAGGCGCCGCAGGCGTTTCCCGACCCGCTTAGCGGCGTCGGGACTACTTCTATGTTGCTAAACAAATTTCAGAGTAATTATTTTTTTTAAATTTGCACCATAAATCTGAAGAGGAAGTGAGCTCTGCTGGAGAGCAACTCACCAGCAATAAGGTTTATGGCTTTGAATAATG
>Ga0209099_1000111_pt1 | contig 92260 bp, 75 predicted proteins | sample AD_JPNHW2_MetaG_FD_184430 | JGI IMG/M metagenome (GOLD analysis project Ga0209099, IMG submission 184430) | Active sludge microbial communities of municipal wastewater-treating anaerobic digesters from Japan - AD_JPNHW2_MetaG (SPAdes) (version 2) | ecosystem: Engineered > Bioreactor > Anaerobic...
TTGATTCTCCCAGTCAAAGTTACCATATTTCCTTAACCAGGTGCTCACGCTGCTGTGGGCCTGAATACCATACTTCCGGGCTGCGGCTTTTACCCCCAGCTCGCCTCGCTCAATCTCTTGAACTACTCGTACCTTAAAAGACATGGGGTAGTCTTTCTGGGTACGCTTAACGTACTGTTCTTTAATCTTATCTGACATAACATTACTTTTTGTGTAACGCTATTTCAGGACTAGACAAATTTAAAACAAAAAAACCTGCCAGCTTTTTATTGTCAACAGGTTTTATACGATGTAAAACGTATTTACTTTTTGAGTAGCTCCTTTATTGCCTCAAGCTCTGCTTTTAGAGCATCAACCTCTTTAACTTTTTCCTCAAGCTGTTGAATTTTTTGTTTCTGCTCTTCGTTTTCCTTTACTAGCTCTTGTACTGCAATTATAGTGACTCCTGCAACATCTGCCGGGGAAAGAGTTTTTCCAAGATCTTTTGAACTCAAATCTCCTGTTCCAAAGGTGTTGTAAAAATCCTCAGCAAATGGGCCAATATGATACTCTTGGGTTCCTTTATAGAACCACCCTTTCACATCCATTCCCAGAATTCTGGATAGCAAATCAGCTCTATTAATCTCAACAAATCTATCTTTTAATGTTTTTGAACTGACATCGGTCCACGCTCCACCGGCCGATAAATAGGCTCCATTTCCATTTGTATTATCAGTCCCTACTTGAAATGGGTAGGTTGTTGCTAACGTAAAAAAGGCAACTCTATGAGTGTAAAAGTCTCCACTAATCAAAGGATGGTTGTCAGAACTATTATCGATATATAATTTATTACTACCAGTTTCGTGTTGCCCAGCACCACTGCCAATAAAAACATTAAATGAGCCTTGTGAATATATACCTGCGAATGGGCCTACAATTGTGTTTAAATACCCATTTGTATTAAGTTCCCCGGCCTCCATTCCAATGTAAACATTAGTGCTCCCTTGTGATTCTGCTCCGGCATTTGTACCTAGCATAACGTTGTTAGCTGCAGAGGTGAAATTTTGTCCCGCATTAATACCTATGCACACGTTTTGCCAACCTATTTCATTTTTATTCCCAGCACTATTCCCAACAAAAACATTGGCATCTCCTTTTGTAAATAAACCGGCGGTGTTGCCGATGATAACATTAGCACTTCCCGAAACATTTTCTTTGCCAGCGCTATTACCTATTAAAACATTAAATTGACCATTGGTATTCTTGCTGCCAGCATAATTTCCAATAAACACATTGGCATTTCCGATGGTATTGTCCCTGCCGCTCTCTACACCCATAAAAACATTGTTTGATCCTGTTGTATTTGAAAGCCCTGCACAAAAGCCTAGAAAAGAGTTGTACTCTCCACTACTGTTTGAACTCCCTCCTCGATAGCCAATAAAGGTGTTATAATTGGCATTGTTATTATATCCCGATTGGTAACCCATAAATGTATTGAAATTACCTGTAGCATTATTTCTGCCTGTTTGATTACCTATAAATACGTTGTTTGTTCCGGAAGTATTTTTCATCCCTGCCTGAAAACCCATAAAAGTGTTGAACTGACCGGTATTGAACATTCCGCTACTTTTCCCTAAAAATACATTGTAGCTACTGGTATTACCATACCCAGCAGAATCACCTAGAAACACGTTACTAATACCCGATACATTTGAGTAACCACTGACTTTTCCAATAAAAACGTTTGAACTTCCGTTAAGATTTGAGTAGCCGCACATATCACCAACAAATACATTTCCTTCACCTGTTTCGTTTGCAAACCCACTTATGTTACCAAGGAATACATTCTTGTTGCCCGAAATATTATTAATACCACAGTAGGTTCCTACGAAAACGTTGTTGCTACCATCCATATTCTGGTAACCACTCGATTTCCCAATAAAAATATTACTTCCTCCGGTTAGGTTCTTTTTCCCGCTTCTATCTCCAATAAAAACGTTGGCAGTACCTTCGTTTGTTTGTCCGGTTTGATTTCCAAGAAAAACATTAGCAATACCTTTATTTTTCTCACCCGAGAAGCTCCCTAAAAATACGTTTTGATAACCATTATGATTGTACCTTCCGCTTTCGTTGCCAATAAACACATTCTCGTACCCGGTTGAATCACTACTTCCTGACTGGTAACCCATATAAGTGTTCTTTTCTCCCTCACTATTCATCTTTCCGCTCGATTTACCGATGTAAACATTATAGCTTTTTGTTGATGAGGTATAGCCCGAAGAGTCTCCCATCATTACATTCGATCCACCAGAGGTGCTTGAATAACCCGATGTGTTACCCACAAACACATTACTATTGCCACTGATATTGGAGTATCCCGATTTATAACCGAGAATGACGTTGTTGCTTGCAGAGGTGCTTGAATAACCGGTTTGGTAACCTAAAAATGAGTTATACAATCCAGTAGTTATCGATTTCCCTGCATCCTGACCAATTAAGTAGTTATCTGGGGTAAGCTGCATAAAGTGGTTTGACGAACCCTTTGATTGGTTGGTTAACCCTCCAATGGCAAACCCACCACGTACTCCTTTAGTAACGGTTTCGTTTACCCAAATCCTAGCACTATCGGGTGCAACAAACATCAAGTTTCGAGAAGAAACGGCCTTGCTTTGGTTGGTAAGACCCCCAACCGCAAATCCTCCGCGAACCCCTTTTGTCGTGGGATTCTCTTTTATGTAGATACGTGCGCTATCGGGTGTAATCCGGAAGTACTCCTGTTGCCCCTTGCTCTGGTTGGTGAGCCCGCCAATAGCAAACCCTCCACGAACACCTTTGGTAATCTGAGAATCCTCAACGTAAACCCTAACACCGGTTTGGTAAACTGCGAATACAATTTGTCCAACCTTGTTCTTTACAACGAATATAGGATCATCATCCCCTGCGGTTGATTGGCTAACAATTTCTTTGGTGTTTTCTGCATAAAGGGCGTATGGTACCGATTGAAGCTTGGTGGGATCGCCCATCTGGGTGTATGATGTGCCTCCGGTTGGATCAATCTCCACCTTCATCAAAACCTCACCAGTACTCCAAGGAATAGTGCTGAATGTACCCGAAATAATATTACCTGTTCCAACTATATGGCTGATTACTCCTTGTGCATTGGAAGCAACCGATTTGCTCTCAATATAGAATTCAGTGTTTGTAGGGCTTTGAAGCGTAATTTTAAGCGAAACGGTTTGATTCGCAATTGGAGTACCGCTACCATCTCGAATAACTGCCTGGTAGTTAAATCCTTGAGGGGATTGAGCGAATAATGAACTAGTTGTAATGCATATTACAACCAAGGCAATTGAGGAAAATAATTTCATTATTGGTGGGTTTGATTTAAGGTGAAGGTATTGAATTTAGCCTATCAAAACAACAACCTGTTAATTATTAATAACTAACAGGTTGTTGTTTGTTGAAATCTATTTACTTTTTAAGTAAAGTTTTTATCTCCTCTAATTCTGCTTTCAGCGCGTCAACCTGCTTCTGTAGCTCTTCATTTTTAGCATTTAATTCTTGAACTGCTTTAACTAAGGGTACCGTTAATAGAGAATAGTCGATGCTATAGTTATCAATATCGTTTGATGGATGGTGCACCCCGTTAAACACAAAACCAGATGCTTCTGCAGCCTTTTCAACATCTTGCGCTATAAAGCCCGAACGTTTTATTGTTGTTGATTGAGAGTAATCCTTACTTCCCATAATTTCACTTTTCTTTTCATTTGGTAGGTTTTTCAGCGAAAACTCATCAAATTTTTTAGCATCGAAAGTGTAAATAACAGGTTTCAATCTGGTAATAAAATCAAGTCCTTTTACCTCCTCTTTCACAATGTTTTTAAACCTTCCATCGGATAGTGTATTCCAACCAACAATTCCTCCAATATAAATGACACTTGCATCTCCTATTTGAACCTGATTACTAAAGGTAACCTGAGCATTAGCACCTAAAGCAGTAGAGTTGCCGATAGCAACTGAACTTTGAAAAGAGTTGTATCCTATAGCAGTATTGTTAACTCCAATAGTTGCATTTTGTAGAGCCAAAGCGCCAACGGCTGTATTCCCATTTCCACTGGCAAGATTAGCAAGACATGCTCCTCCAACGGCAGTATTACTGACAGCCGTTGTAGTTGCCATGAGAGTGCCTGCACCTACAGCAGTATTAACACTTCCTGATATGTTCTGAAATAATGATAACCTTCCAATTGCGGTATTATATGACCCAGCTATATTATCGTAAAGAGCCCATTCTCCAAACGCTGAATTTGAAAAACCTGTGGTATTTGCACGGAGAGTCCCATATCCACTTGCAGTATTTCTGCTCCCTGTTGTATTGGATAAACCACTTTGGTTTCCAATGTATACATTATAATATCCTGATGAATTTGTAAAACCAGCACTATCACCAATAAATATATTACTATATCCATCTGTATTATAATATCCAGAGCGATAACCAATGAAATAATTTTTCCTACCAGTTGTATTACTAAACCCGCTTTGATAACCAATAAACGAATTGTATAAACCGGTAGTAATCGATTTTCCCGCACCCTGTCCAATAAAATAGTTATCGGGAGTAAGGCTTAAGTATTGGTCTGTAGTTCCCTTCGATTGATTGGTTAAACCACCAATAGCAAACCCTCCACGAACACCTTTTGTAACCGTTTCATTTACCCAAATCCTAGCACTATCGGGTGCAACAAACATAAGGTTACGGTTAGAAACCGTCTTGCTTTGGTTTGTCAGCCCACCAATCGCAAAGCCTCCTCTAACTCCCTTTGTAGTTGGGTTTTCCTTTATGTAGATGCGTGCACTATCGGGGGTAATGCGAAAATACTCCTGTTGTCCCTTGCTTTGGTTGGTAAGTCCACCTATGGCAAAGCCACCGCGTACTCCCTTTGTTATCTGCGAGTCCTCAACGTAAACTCGAACTCCAGTTTGGTAAACTGCAAAAACGATTTGCCCAGCTTTATTTTTCACAACAAAGATAGGTTCATCATCACCTGCGTTAGATTGGCTTACCACCTCCTTGGTATTCTCGGCGTATAATGCGTAGGGTACCGATTGAAGCTTGGTTGGATCGCCCATTTGTACGTATGTAGTTCCGCCGTTGGGATCAATCTCCACCTTCATCAAAACCTCGCCAGTACTCCAAGGAATAGCGCTGAATGTACCTGAAATTACATCACCGGTTCCAACAATATGGCTGATTACACCTTGTGCATTGGAAGCAACCGATTTACTCTCAATATAGAATTCAGTGTTTGTAGGGCTTTGAAGTGTGATTTTTAGCGAAATAGTTTGATTAGCGATAGGAGTACCGCTACCATCTCGAATAACTGCTTGGTAGTTGAATCCTTTAGGCGATTGAGCAAAAGTCATAAAAGCCAAAAGAAAGAGCAAAGAGGATAAAAAAAGTTTTCTCATTTTAAACAACTGTTTGATTTATAATGTTATAAACAATAAAGTTATTTTAATTATTAAAATAAAAAGGTAGAATCAAAATATTTTTAAATAAGGGTAAAAAAAAAGATAAGCCAACCGCTTATCTTTTTTATGGGGGTGTTTTAATAAACTATTCTTTAAGGAGTTTCATGACATCGCTATTGTAATTCCCGATGGTAACCCTAACTAGGTAAATTCCCGATTTCAAACTTGAAACATCCATTGATTTTAACTCTTGGTTTTCAAATTGTCCAAGGTTTTCATTGAGTACTTTACGCCCTGTAACATCGTAAACATCAACAACAAAATCGCCTTTTGCTTTGTTATTATTTAGTTCAAACCAAACTTTAAGGCTTGTTGGGTTTGGATACATTTTAAACTTAAGGGTTGGTAAATCAGTATTTGGAACATCGGTGCCAAAGAGGTTCCCTTGTTGGAAACCTTGGGTAAGGATTAAAGTATTTCCTGTATTTGTAACAGTTTGGATAACAGGTTCGCCTAATGTCCAGCTTACCTTTAAGTTTGCAGTTTCAGCATATCCACCCGACGAAGCAACAACCTGCATAACGATAGCAGGGGTTTGCCCAAATGCTTGCACAAGGGCTAAACTTAGTATAAGAGTAAAAATCTTTTTCATGATTTTTTTGTTTTATCGATACATGAAATTAAACACTATTAACAAAGTTATACTTAAAACACAAATCTTAAGCTAAAGTTATGGCTTTTATATTTAAAAATCCACTTTTTTTTGATGGATGGCATTTATTGATTTATTGTTTACTTTCGAAAGCTAATAACTTTGCATGGTTTGCATAATAAATGTATGGGAAAAGTTACTTTTAATAATATTGTTTCCAGGCTTGAAGGAAAATCATTTGACGAAATTCTTCGATGGTTTTTGAATGAGTATAAGAATCGAATTGTACTTTCATCGAGTATGGGACTTGAGGATCAAGTGTTAACCGATATGGTAGTTAAGATTGATCCTAAGGTGAAGGTTTTTACTTTAGATACTGGCCGTCTTTTCTACGAAACCTACGAACTGATTGAGAAAACCAGCATGAGGTACAAGATTAACATTGAGGTTTTTTCTCCCGATTCAAATGAGGTTCAAAAAATGGTTACTGAAAAGGGAATTAATCTCTTTTACCAAAGTATTGAGAACCGGAAGGAGTGTTGCAAAGTAAGAAAGATGGATCAGCTTAAAAGAGCCTTTAGTGGTTCGGAGGTATGGATTTGCGGGTTACGCCGCGATCAATCTGTTACACGTACCGAAAACCAGATGATTGAGTGGGATGAAGCTAATGGAATGATTAAACTGAATCCTTTAATCGATTGGACAGAACAGCAGGTTTGGGATTACATTAAAGCGAATAGGGTTCCTTATAATACACTACACGACAGGGGCTATCCAAGTATTGGCTGCCAACCTTGTACACGTGCTATTTTCCCTGGCGAGGATATTCGCGCTGGGCGATGGTGGTGGGAGAATGCCGACAGTAAGGAGTGCGGCTTACACAACCGTAAGAAGTAGCCAATAATCATTTTAGATGTGGCTTTATTTTGAATTCTTAAGGAATAGCATAGAGGAGTAAAGACCTATTTAACATTCCCGCTTTGCCTTCGGCGAGCTCGTAAACTCGGTTCGAGGGAATGTATTTTCAAAATCCAAATTAACTTATCACAGTTAAAGACAGAGGTTTTCAAATCATAATAAAGAAAGCTCCGAAAATCGGAGCTTTCTTTGAGGTATCGAGCGGAGTCGAACCGCTGTACACGGTTTTGCAGACCGCTGCCTAGCCACTCGGCCACGATACCATTCGGGCTAAACGGATGGCAAATATAGTAAAAAAATCATTTTAGCAAATGCCTGTTGTTAATTTATAACAAATGTCCATTGCGAGTTCGTTAGTGCCAATTTATTAATGTAGCAACTGGAATTTTTATTTCTTTTTGGTTCCACAATTAACAATTATAAAATACATTTTTTAACGTATTGCTATTCTGGTTTGTAACCTGCATCCAGTAGGATTTTTTTAATATTATCGGGTGCATAATTGAAAGCTCTCTTAACAGGGAGAACATTCATTTGAGCACCTTTTGATAGATATAACTTTATTAACTCTTCCGAAGCGTCTCCCATTGCATGAGATAGCGGTGTCCAATCGTTGTAATAATGACTGTCATCACCATTGTAAACGGGATCTAATGAAGCCCCATTCTTAATTAGCTCTTTAATTATTTCTATAATTGCCTCATAATATGGCGGATAAACTTTACTGAGTCTGTGTTCAAGTTGGCTATACCCATACCCATGGGTAAGCCAGAGAAGTAAAGGTGTATTAAAGCTACCAACAACCATGTTTGGGTTACACCCTGATTTTGCCGATAAATACATTAGTTCGTATATATCACTTTTATCCCCTCCTGAAAGTGCAAAGCCTGAATTAATGTTTAAACTAGCCCATTTCATAACCTGCCCTGAAGAATCTTTTAGACCCCTCGAAAATAAGCCCTTGAGAACATTGCAATATGAGCTACCAAGGATGCGATCAACATTAGGATTTGAATTATTTGAGATATAATAGAATGCTGTTTTAGTGAGCTTATCAAGGGCGATTTTTAACACTTTATCTGAATTAAGGGTCTTGATTACAGAATCGTTAACCGCATTAAGTAATATTTCTACAAAAAATGGATCGTTTTGTTGCAATGAAGATTCAATAGCAATTTTCAAAAGACTATCTTTAGAAGAACACTCTTTTGCATGAATATAAAGAAGCATTTTTTGAAAAAGATGTTCAGAACCATAGATATACTTAAACGGGTTTGCAGCTTTTTTATCGTTTGGACAAACCATAGCCCCGGACTCCAAAAGTAGATATGTTATTGGCGCATTCATTTCACAAACCGATAAGAAATTCAGATACTTTTTCCCTTCATACTCAAATAATTTTATTTTTAATGCCTCTAGGGGTTTCACCAAAGTGTCGTTAATGAGTATTTGATCTGAAAGTTTATTGGCAGATAGAAAGAAATAATCCTTAATTAAATTGTAAAAAATTTTATTTTCCATTTGGGGAGAAGTCTCACTTGCGCTTAATGCTAATGGCGTGCGTCCTGCACGATCGACAACATTTATATTTGCTTTATGCGAAAGCAAAAGGTGGATCATATCAATATCGCCATTTTTAACAGCTACATGAAGGAGTGAATTTCCGTAGTCATCAACATGGTTTACATCAACCCCTTTGTTCAAGATTATTTCTGTTACCTCCCTGTTTCTATTTTCTACTGCCAAAGAAATAGGTAATTTGTTATTTCCATCTCGCAAATTTACATCTGCCCCTTTTCCGATTAGAGTTTTAGCAAATAGAGTATTTTTTGCTTTCAATGCTCGCGTTAGTGGGGTGTAATTTGTTTTTTTATCAATTGCATTTATCTTTTCAATATCAACTTTGGCTAATATCTTATTAAAGCGAACCGTATCATTTTCATCGATCGTTTTTACCAATTGGGCTTGCAATGATGTAATATTAAAAAGTAAAATTATCAGCAATATGCTCCACCGTTTTGTTTTAACACAATTCATATAAGTAATTTTAAAATAGTTGTTTCTAATTTCAAAAATACAATATTAATTTTATCTACTTTGAGCTTGTTTAAAAAACATCGTTAATAAGATGAATGAAATGAAATCTTTTAGAAGGTATCGTAAATGTTGAGTTTACGAAATCCAGATTGTTCGGGATCAATGGATTAACAACATCAATATAAGCGAAGCAAATTATTCCGAAAATCTTGTTAGCGAATCGGTATTACCTCTTTTGAAAGCGTAACGCTTACCTTTTGAATTTTTCCTCCCATTGGGGGATTTATCTTCGAAACTTTTACCTGAGCAAACTCTATACCCTGAAGCTCATTTGTTAGGGATTCTAAAATTCTGTTCCCAACATGCTCTAAAAGGTGTGAGTTTGAACCCATCTCGCGCTTAACAATTTCATAAGCTCTTTGGTAGTTAACGGTATCCTTTAGGTTATCGCTTTTTTGTGCCTTTTCAGAATCGTACTTAATCTTAAGATCTACTAAAAAGGTATTACCAATTACTTGCTCCTCCCTGAAATGTCCATGGTTTGCATGGAACTCCATATTCTCAATCTCTATTAATGCCATTGTAAAGTTGTTAACGAGTGCAAATTTAAGCTGTATTATTTCATTATCATAATTTGAAATCTATGCATTTGTTAACAAATTAATGTAAATAGATTTTCCTCACTTTCTATTACTCCATCATTCCAATTCCTTAAGTTTGTATAGTAATTGCCTTTTTAGAAAAAAATTTCCAAAATATTTCCGTCTTTTTAATTTTCCTCTGTCTTTAATATAAAGATTTTGAATTTGGATTCAGAAACAGTCGATATCAATTCGAAGCTAGTTGAGCGCGCTAAACAAGGTGACCAGCAGGCAATGTACAGGCTTTACAAAACGCACGTGCAGGCAATGTACAACACCTGTATTCGAATTGTAGTCAACCAGTTTGATACTGAGGATATAATTCAGGAATCCTTTGTAAGTGCTTTCAGTAATCTGAGTTCTTTTAGGGGCGATTCAACGTTTGGTGTATGGTTAAAGCGTATAGTGATTAATAAATCGCTTAATGCTTTAAAGAAAAAGAAACACTCATTCACCGATTTGGATAATCTTCAGGTTGCCTATGAAGAAACGGATGACGAAGCTTTTCCTGAGGTATCTCCTGAAACGATACATCAGGCAATTAAGTCGCTTCCCGAGAAGGCAAGGGTAGTTTTGAATCTTCATTTGCTCGAAGGTATTATTCATAAAGAGATTGCTGAAATGTTAGGAATCTCTGAATCTACATCAAAATCGCAGTACCAAAGAGCAAGAAAGCTATTGCAAGAAAAAATCAAGGAGGAGCTTTCGGTTGGATTGATCCAAGGGAATTAAGAATGAAAATTACAAAGTATGAATTTGGAATCGTACATACGCAAGAATCGGAGTAATCTGGATGTAGAGAGGTCTGACGAGGAGTACCTATGGAAAGGCATTTCGCAAGCCATTGATAGTAAAAAGGGCAAAAAGCACTTTGGGTTACTTCGGTATGCGGCGGCTGCTTCAATTTTGTTTTTTATATCAGTTACAGTGGCTTATTTTATTGGGAAGGGGAATGTACAGCAAATGGTTTTTTCTAATATCGATCCAAAACTAGCAACTCAAGAGGCTCAGTTTAAAATCCAAATCGATTCCTATTCAAAGTTAATTCAACAGGCCTCAATCAATCCAAGCCAGCTAGCAACCAACAACAGCGAGATTCAGTATATCGACGATCTCATTAGTTACTACTCAAAGGATTTGAAGCAAAACGGACCTAATCCAAGGCTTATAAACTCCTTAATGGATTTATACCGAAAAAAAATTATGCTTTTAGAGAGGATGTTAAACGAAATTCAAAAAAGTAAAGATCATGAAAAACGTAAAATCAATATTTAGAATATCTATTGTAATCTTAGTGCTTATATCAAATTCCCTTTATGCAAAGGTTGGTGATGTAAGCGATAAATTCGAAAAATCATTCAAGATTTCCGATTCCGATAAGCTTGAACTCAGCATGTACGATTCCGATCTACAGATCAATACATGGGCTAATAGCGAGATTAAGCTAACCGGAGACATTGTAATTTCTGGTGGTGATAAGGAGGATATTGAAAAACTTCTGAATGCATTCAAAAATCCTGAAGTGAATCAAGGCGGTGGCAGAATAGAGATAGATACACGCTTTAGCGAAGGAATGATAACCGTTTTAGGGATATATAAGAAATTGAAACTCATTAATGGGGATAACGTTTCTATAACATCATATAAAGCCAACTACACCATTTGGGTGCCCGAGAAAATAGCCTTTAAGTTAATTAGCAAATACAACTCAATTAAGTCGGCAAACCTTTTAGGGAGTCTCGATTTTGAACTTTATAATGTCAATCTCGATATGGGCAACTTTGGCGATAATAGCAAGTTCGACATGAAGTATTCAACCATTAATGCTGGCAAAGGCAAGGATGCACGGTTCGAACTTTACGACTCAAAGGTTTATGCTAACGAAATGAATAAGATAATTGTTGATTCAAAGTACTCGAAATTAAACTGTAAGTCAGTAAATCTTGTTGTTTTAGAATCCTATAACGATGATTTTGATTTCGATAACCTTAATGGAATTGATATCAATGCAAAATATACAAAGCTAAACGCGAAGGGGAACGCAAATCTTGGCAAGTTTAATCTCTACGATTGCAATATTGTTGTTGATAATTTCAAGAAAATTGAGTACGATTCAAAGTACTCCGAGATCAATGCCAATGTTGTTGGTGAATTTAGTATCAAAACAAGCTACAATGATACTTACGAAGTGAAAGAGGTTGGCGATTTTTCATGTCTGGATTCAAAGTACAATAAGTTTCAAATTGGATTAGTAAACTCATCAATTAACTTACCAGATACTTATGACACTCAGTTTGCCGTAAACAAATGTGGATCGGGCTTTACTTCATTCAAGGGCGAGTTCAAATATGGTGATGTAAAACTGACCTTTGATCCTTTGGTATCAATAAATCTTGAATTCGAAAGCACTTATGGCGATATTACTTTCCCTAAAGACAAATTCAAGAAGCCATACACCTCAATTTCTGGAGATACAAAAACTCAGTTCGAAGGTAGCACCGATGCAAATGCTAAATGCAACATAAAATTTAAGACTTACGATACAAAGTTTACGATAGAATAGAATTCTGATATAGGTTATTCTTAATGTCATTCTGAGCGTAGCGAAGAATCTAATGGATCCTTCACTTCGTTCAGGATGACATTCTCGTTTATAAATATGCTATTATTTCCTCGAAAGTTCTAATTTTGCCTTTCTTATTAAGTTGATTAAAAATAGAATTAAATGGCAAGCGAAAATTTAAAAAGCGAAGGTTTAGAGGAGAAATCGAAAAACTTTCTTGAGGAGATTATCGAAGAGGATATTAAAACTGGTAAACATGGAGGTCGCGTATTAACCCGTTTTCCTCCCGAACCAAACGGATATCTTCACATCGGTCATGCTAAATCAATCTGCTTAAATTTTGGCTTAGCCCAGCGTTACGGTGGCAAAACAAACCTTCGGTTTGATGATACCAACCCAGTTAAGGAAGATGTTGAATACGTTGATTCTATCAAAGAAGATGTTCAGTGGCTTGGCTTCCAGTGGGCGAACGAGTTCTATGCTTCCGATTACTTTGAGCAGCTTTACGAGTGGGCAATTGTTCTTATTAAAAAGGGTTTGGCATATGTTGACGATCAAACCCAGGAAGAGATCCGTTTAACCCGCGGAACCGTTACCCAACCTGGGAAGGAAAGTCCATATAGAAATCGTTCTGTTGAGGAGAACCTCGACCTTTTCACCCGTATGCGTAATGGCGAGTTTAAGGATGGCGAAAAAGTTTTGCGTGCAAAACTTGATATGGCTCACCCAAATATGCTAATGCGCGATCCAATTCTTTATCGTATAATTCATACCGATCATCACAGAACAGGCGATAAATGGTGTATTTACCCAATGTACGATTACGCTCATGGACAAAGCGATTCTATCGAAAATATTACACACTCAATTTGCACTTTGGAGTTTGACGTTCACCGTCCGCTTTACGATTGGTTTATCGAGAAGCTTGAGATTTTCCCATCGCACCAATACGAGTTTGCCCGTTTGAACATGACCTATACTATGATGAGCAAGCGCAAGCTTTTACAGCTTGTTCAGGAGAAGGTGGTAATGGGCTGGGACGATCCTCGTATGCCTACCATTTGCGGACTACGTAGAAGAGGATACACTCCAGAATCTATAAGATATTTTGCCGAGAAGGTTGGTGTTGCAAAACGCGATAACGTTATTGACCTTTCACTTCTTGAGTTCTGTTTGCGTGAAGATTTAAATAAACGTGCCGAGAGAAGAATGGCAGTGTTAAACCCATTAAAAGTAGTAATTACAAATTACCCCGAGAATCAATCCGAAAACCTTGAGGCAGTAAATAACCCCGAGGATGAATCTGCAGGAAAGAGAATAGTTCCATTCTCAAGGGAGCTTTACATTGAGCAGGAAGATTTTATGGAGAACCCTCCTAAGAAGTTCTTCCGACTTGCAGTAGGGCAGGAGGTAAGGTTGCGTTACGCATACTTTATCAAGTGCAACGAGGTGATTAAGGACGCAGCTGGTAATATCGTTGAGCTACGTTGTACCTACGATCCTGCATCAAAAGGTGGTCAATCACCCGATGGACGTAAGGTTCAAGGAACCATCCACTGGGTATCTGCACAAAATGCCGTAAAAGCAGAGATTAGGCTATTTGATAGGCTATTCTCAAAGGCTAATCCTGATGATGTAGCCGAAGGCGAGGATTGGAAATCGGGTATTAACGCTGAATCACTTAAAGTTATTCATGGGTTTGTTGAACCAGCATTTGCAAGCGCTAAACCGCTTGATAAATTTCAATTCGAGCGCATGGGCTATTTTAGCGTTGACTACGATTCAAAACCCGGTGCGTTGGTGTTCAACCGAACCACCACGTTGAAGGATACTTGGGCAAAGATTTCGGGAAATTAGCTGATATTAGACATCAGACGTCAGATTTCAGACATTAGAAGATAATGCTTGAATAGTTAAAAAGTGATAATTGTAAGTAATTAAATGACAGTTCACTTGTCGCTTATTACTTGCCACTTATCACTTTTTTCAAGCAAATCGTTTGGAATATTCGAAACACTTGAGTTATTTTGCCAACTGAAAATTGTCCTGTAGTGTAATTGGCAACACGTCTGACTCTGGATCAGAAGAGTCCAGGTTCGACCCCTGGCAGGACAACTGATAATCAATACAATACGATGTAAACACCTGAAAATAGTCACATATTTCAGGTGTTTTTCATTTTGGATAATGCATCAAAATGCTAGGAAATGCAATGTTTAGGTAGCCGAATCGGTGGACTAAAATTGTTTATATAAAAGTCCACCGAATACTGCGCAATTCGCTTAAATGCAGCAATTTACATTTCAAGAAAGTACGTATTTAAGGTATTTTTAACATTAAAAAAAATAGCTATGACACGTACTACATTTTCAATGCTTTTCTTCATTAAGAGAAAGAAAACCTTAAAATCAGGTGAAGCTCCTATTTACTGCAGGGTAACAGTCAATGGAGTAAGAGTAGAATTTGCCATCAAGCGTTCAGTTCCGGCAGAAAACTGGGATGTAAGGAGGGGTAAGGCAATAGCCAGTAATAAAACCAAACAGTTAAATCAATTCTTAGACCATATCAAGTCCAACTTTTACGAGAAACAGAGGGTAATGGAAGATGCAGGGATAGTAGTAACTGCTAAAAATTTAGTTCTTTCTTACCTTGGAAAAGACGAAGAGGATAAGATGTTAGTAAAACTCTTTGAGGAGCATAATACCAATATTGAAAGATTGATTGGAAATGGGTATACCCAGCGAACCCTTAATAGATATAAATCATCCATTAAACACTTAAAGAATTTTATAGTTAAGAATTATCGAGTTACCGATTTACCATTAAGAAGAATAAACTCAAAGTTTGTTAATGATTATGAGGTTTACTTAAGAAGTGACTGCAAGTGTAAGTTGAATACCTCAAGTAAGTACCTGAAAAACCTAAAGAAGGTGATAAACATTGGATTAAATAATGGATGGATATCAGTTAATCCGTTTAATGGCAAAAAACTGCCTAGTGAAAATGGCGATAGGGTTTACCTTGACAAATCAGAGTTAAAAAAAATTGAGAAAAAGCAATTTAGTGTTGAACGGTTGAATCAAGTTAAGGATATCTACCTTTTTTGTTGTTATACTGGATTAGCTTTTGTCGATGTTCTAGGATTAAAGCCAGAAGATATTAAAACAGGAATTGATGGTAAGAAATGGATTTTTAAGAATAGGCAAAAAACTCAAGTTAAGTTTATGGTTCCACTACTTGAGAACTCACTTACTATTATTGAAAAGTATAAAGATAACCCAGTTTGTAAATCAAAGGGAGTAGTTTTTCCTGTACTTAGCAATCAGCGTATGAATGCATATCTTAAAGAGATACAAGATTTATGCGAAATAAAGAAAAATCTGACCACTCACAGCGCTAGACATACTTTTGCAACAACTGTTACCCTTGCTGAAGGTGTATCAATGGAGGCAGTTTCAAAGATGCTTGGACATTCAAGCCTTGATATGACAAAGCACTATGCAAAAATCACAGAAGACCTTATTTCTAGAGAAATGGGAAAAATTCACAAATCCAATTAAACTGTATTTTCTTATGCTTAAGATCAACATCAAACTTTTATATATTGAAAACTTTAAATTTAATACTACCATAAATTTTGCCTGCCAAATGTGATGAGATTTGAAGAACATACAAGAGGTTTTCACGAGGTAAAAAGACTAGTGACAAAATCTTAATTAATAGTTTTTTATAGAGAGTGTAGTCGATATTAATAGTTTTTTTAGAGTAGACTTTTGTTAACTTTGAACTAGCTATTCCGTATTGAAAATATTTTTTTAAAAGTTTATTAATTTTATTTGGAAATGAATGCTGAACTATTAAATTAGGCACATAAATCATTGAACCAGAATTGATTAATATACTACGCCAGTACAAATCAATATCTTCACCATGATTTGAAAAAAAATCATTAAACCCTTTTAAGGCATTCAAATGCTGCTTTTTATATGCACAATTTGCAGTTATAAATGCATTGTTAAGTCCAATTGTTTGTACAACTAATCGTGAATCTTCAAAATTCATAATTTCGTCAAGAAAAACTTTTCCAGAGAATCTCTCAATAGCATTAACTGGAGGGTAAGCTATCATTTTTCCACCAATTGCCATTACATTGGGGTTTGCTTGAAATTCATCATATATAATATTAATCCAATTTGCACAGGGTATACAATCAGAGTCAATAAAAGCACACACTATCCCTTCAGCATTTGCTATTCCCACATTTCTACCTGCAGCAGCATGCACTTTTTGATTATAGTATATTTTAACATTGAATCTTTTACAAATGTCAATTGTCTTATCTGAAGAATTACCGTCCACTATAATTACCTCATAAGGAATATTCGTCTCTGCAGAAAAAAGATTTTGTAACAATCGCTCAACCGTTCTTTCACTATTGAAAGTAGGAACTATTACAGATATAACTATTTCAGACATAATATTCTAAGCACAGTAAAAATAGTAAATAAATAAGTGATCAAATTAATCCTGTTTTGATGCCATTGATTAATATAGGCATTTTGTGTGAAAGGGAAATATTTAAATGCTGTAAATTCCCTGTCTATTAAAGATTGAAATAATTTACCAGAATCATATAAAAATTCAATAAATTTCAAAAATATGAATTGAACAAAAGACAATGAATTAGAAACTCTTAGTATCCTATGAATTATTAGACTAAACAAAAGATTAATTAGAATAGAAAGCATTATTATTTTAGCAACCTCAACTTGTTTAAATATGGAAAATAAAAAACTAAAAAGAAGTAACGATAAAAACAAGAAAGAAACACCAGGAAAGCCCCAATTAAACCTGTTATGTTTAATTATCAACTTAGACTCTCCTCTTCCAAATCTAAAAAAACGCTTAATAATTGCGGTTAGGCTATTCCAAGTCTCTGTAGTGTGATAAACAACACATTGAGGGCAACCTGTTATTGAGTAACCGAATGAATTAATTCTTATTCCTAAATCAACATCTTCAGAGGCCTCATTCGGTGGTAATATTGAATGAAAACAGTTAACCTTCATGAATATTTCTTTTTTTATTAGAAAATTACTCATTGGAGACCATAATATATTTTTATCCCATTCACACCATTTAAATGGTAGTAAAAAATAGGAATCTTTCAGCAATTTAAACCACAAGGAAGATTCCCCCTCAAACATTGTTCTACCGGCAGCACAATCTACAGAACTTTCATTTACTAATCTACCATACTCTAATAAAGTATTTTTATCAAAAATGCAGTCAGAATCAACAAATACTAAATAATCATATTTAGCTTGTCTTGCCCCATAATTTCTTGCCTTAACTACACCTCTTTCAGATTTCAAGTAACTCACTTTATTTGACTTCGCTAATTTTTCAATTAAAATTGAATCAGATATTTTCGGACTATTATCAACTATTAATAATTCCACATTAACATTGGAATTTTCTGCAGAATAGAAACTATCTATAAGTTTTGTCAAAAATCTTGTTCTACCTGATATTGGTATAATTATTGAAATTCCATTCATGATTTTATTGTTTTTAAATAGATTATAGATGGACTTCTTTTTTTAAAACAACTTACATTAAGAAAAGAGCAATTGTTTGTATGAAAAGATCCTCTCGAGTCGTGAATGTGACCAAAAATATGTATCATTGGCGTTAAGTGTTGAACTAAATTATTAATGCAATCTAAACCCCCCGGCCTATTACTATTATTGTTATAGATTACATCAAGCATTCCCTTAGGGGGGAAATGTGTAATAAGAACGTCAACTATTCTATTCTGTCGGTAGTTAAAATAATCCTGATTAACTAAAAAAGCATCAAATTTATTTTTTGGCCATTTATTTGGTCTCAACGCATAGCAATAGGCTCCAATTAGAATACCTTTAAATGTAATAATTGAATTTGAAATCAGTAATATATTTGATGAAAGTTTCTCTATACCAGTTGTTCCTATCATCTCCATAAAGTAGTAGTCATGATTACCGGGAACAATAATAACTAATTCATAATCTAAAGTATTTATCCAACTAAGGAAATCATCAATTTCTAACTTAGTACCATTTTCACTACAGTCACCAGCAAAAATCAATAAATCACATTTAGGAATTCTAAGAGCATTATGTATGTCATGAGTATCAGAAATTGCTACTATTTTGATCACTTGATTCAAAGAAAGGAAATACATCAATTGTAAAAATCTTTGAAAAAGCCAGAACTTTAATTTGAAATAATATCTCATAATAGATTATTGAGAATAATAAAAATCGATTTCTTGGTCACTAATTGGCTGCTCTGATATTTCAATTAATAAAGGGCAATAATAACAGGGCATAGATTCATCAAATAACAATTCTCCTATTAATGCTTTTTTAATTTTTTTATAAAGGGGAGATTCAATACTAGAGTATAGCCCTTTATTGAAGACATTCCCAAGCCCTTTCCATTTATTAACACAACATCCTAAAAGTTCACCATTCCAATTTATTTGAGGAGAAATCCATAATTGACAACAAGATCTTTTGTAAAAAATTCCATGCACTATTTTGTAATCCTCCCTGTTTGCAACAAATAAACCACTATCAACACCTACTTTTTCTAAATTTTTTATTGGAGAGTATGTTTTGGAATGATTTAATTTAGGCATGAACTTCATATTAAGTTCTTTACTTAAGTGTTTAGCAGATACAATCTCTGATTCATTATGCCCAAACAGAATATACTGCCAAGATAATATTGGATATTTTGAATGATATAATTGCTTATAAAAATTAAGGGTTCGAATATTTTCAATAACTTTTTTGAAATCTCCATTTACCCTATATTTTTTATAAATTTCTTGACTTGCACCATCAATTGAAATACTCAAATACCTAAATTGGTATTTAACAAGATATTCAATCGTCTTTAAACTTACAGAATTAAAATTAACACCATTTCCAGCGGTCAATTTTATGTTTTTCTCATACGCAAATTGAATTATGTCATTAATTTCTGGGTTAAGAAAAATTTCACCCCAATTTGACAATTCAATTTTATTGATTTCTGGATTCTTATTTACAAATTGCACAAAATTTTCAACTGATAAAAACCCTTCTCCTACAATACTATTTTTAATAAATCCTCTACTTGTTGAACATATTGGACATCTTAATTGACATTTAGTTGAAGCATCAATAGAAACTGAAGTTAAATATTTTTCCATTTTCAATCTAACTATACATAAAAACAATAAGCATTTTTCAATTGATCACTTTCTTTTCTCTATTTTCTATCACTCTACACTGTTAATGTATGTATAATTATAATACAAAGAATAAGAGAGAAAAGCAGAGATAATGAATAACATATTCTATCAGTTATTTCATATTCAAGTTGTCGTTGTCCATATAATATCTTTTTGAAAGCAAATTTGAAATGAAAAGTTGTCAAAGTCTTTAATATGAAGCCCAGCTCGAATATCTGTTTTAAAAAGAAGGCCAAGTAGTTGAAAATAAAATTATTGTTTATCCTATTTTTAAAAATAAATCCAAACAACCAATAAAATAATGGCATAGTTAAGATAAAAAGAGGCAATACAAATAATGAGAAACTAGATAATAATGAAATAATTAGCAAAAAGAAGACAACCAAGCTAAACCTTGCAAACTCTGGGAATAACATATCCTTATGATCTTTCATTAGATAATAATCTGTTATGCCCCATCGAAATATTTTTTTTGAAAATATCAGTGGATTTAACCATGTTTTTGTATCATGGTATACAATTGCAGAAGGGTTACAAATAATCTTGTATCCATGTTTATTTAACCTGATTCCAATATCAACATCCTCCCCACTATAATCAAATGGGTAATTCTCTTTAAATCCATTTATATTGATTAACGTATCTTTTCTAAATGAAATATTTGCACAAGGACCCCACATTGCATAATCCATAAATTTAGCAAATGAAAAAGGAATGGTAAATCCTGCTTGCTCAATTACTTTCCAAAACAAGGGTTTCTGTCCAGTAAACTCCACAGGTCCTAAAACAGCTTCAACATTATCTCTTTCATAAAGCATTTGATGCTGCTTAATTAGATTCTTACTTAAGTAGCAATCTGAATCAATAAACAGTATTATTTCGAGAGCTGAAAGGTTAATTGCAGCATTTCTTTTTTTTGAAATACTTCCTTTAACGTAATTATATTTAAAACCATAATTTTCACACCATTCAACAATAACAACTTTATCAGATTCATTACTATCATCAATAATGTTAACCTCATTATCAATATCTGATAATTCCTTTATTTCAGAATAAAGTTCGAAAAAAAGTCGTTTCAAACAATCTACTCTTCCTTTGGTAAGGATGTTTATAGATACGCTAGCCATATTATACTTAAAAGAATTGTTACAAAAAAGGAAAGTAACGCTGCCCACATTTCATGGATTTTTTTATGCCATAGATTTCTTGGATCATCAATAGATTCCCTATAAAGAAACTTAAGACTCCCATGCTTTAGTGATTCAAAAGAACAACCAAGATCGAATAAAAAATTTAAAAACTCAGATCCAATTAAAACACCGATTGAGTTACTTATTTTCCAATGTATTTTCTTTATATGTGCAAGGGAAAACAAAAAAAGGATCAACCAGAATAAAGGAATAAGTATCAGAAGAATAGGCAAGAAAAAGACAGCCGATAATATGCTAAAAATGAGAACAACATAAAAAAAAGATATTGTTTTAGGTAAGGTTATAAAAGTTTTATTTATATGCCTTTGATAGAAAAGATAATAATCCATTCGTCCCCACCGATAAACTCTTCTTATAATTTTATTGAAACTACTCCATGTTTCTCTTGAATGAAAAACAATTGCATTTTCATTCATTCCTATATGAAAACCATGATCATTTATTCTTAATCCTAAATCAGCATCATCTGCACCCAGTTTAAACGGTAGTTTTATTTCAAAGCCTCCAATCTTATCAAGAACAGTTTTTTTAACTGATAAGTTGGTTGTAGGTCCCCATGGGGCTGATGAAACACAACCTTTTAGAATATTTGGAAAATTAAATGAGTCAAGAAACTTCGTGTTTGATATTATATCCCAAACAAGACTGTTCTTGCCAACAAATTTTGTTACCCCAATACAAGCACTAATATCAGATTGGGTTAAAATTTTATAATGTTGTTCAAAAAGATCAATGGAAGCCTCACAATCAGAATCAATAAAAAAAACATATTCGCCAATAGCGTTTGTTATACCTAAGTTTCGTTTTTCCCTTACCGAGGAACTACCTTTTAAATAAATTGCATTGTACTGCTTGCAAGCTTCTAAAATCTCTTTATCACTAGGGGGGGTAGAATCATCTATAATTATTATTTCAAGTGCTACACCATTTATCTTATTTGCCTCAGTCAGCGATTTTAATAACTTTAACAACAAATTTACTCTTCCATTTGTCGGAATTACGCATGAAAAAATGGGTCTGCCACTATCTTGTAAATTTTTCATCTTATCGAAGCCACAAGTACCGCAATATCACTCTTAGTACCTTTATCAAAGGGCTTAAGAATGGAATAGTTTTCATATAAATCTACTTTACAAAAACCTGATTCAATAAACATGCTTTGAAATAAAAAAGGATCACAATGATATAGGTTATGAACATCTAAAAAGTGTTCCTTTTGGTTAAACGCAGTGACAACATATATATCACTATAATCTCTACCTTTTTTAATTTTCCAAAACTTTCTATTCCAATATCCATTATTATAATCAAGTTGATTGTTTTCAGGTAAGTTTATACTATATCTTAGATCAAAAACAACTTTACCTCCATCATTAAGTATATTAACAAAACTCTTAATCAATTCTTTGATTTGATTTATTGATTCAGTATAATGAATTGCCCCATACATGCACAATATTAAATCGAATTTTTCGTCTGTTTTAAAAGAAAAAATGTCTTGTTGAATTGTCCTAATAAGAGGATTCTTTTTTTTCGCAACATCTATCATTGGTCCACTCTGATCAACAATTAACACATTATGACCATGGTTTATCAAAATATTAGCATGACTCCCTGTCCCACCGCATAAATCAAGAATATTGAGATTTTTTTTTGATTTTATTTCCATTAAAAAATTAATCTCTTTTTGATATTGCTCTTCCTTGAAATAGATTGCATCATACAATCTAGCATATGTGTCATAAAGTTGTTCCATATCTTTTTTTAGTTTATTGATTCTAAATAAATTTCAGGCTTGTTAACTTTCCTTTAATTTCGTTTTCAATTTGTTCTATGGTCTTGTCTTCAACGTTGCACTCTATAATGGGCAATTTTGATTTTTTTACAATTTCTGCAAAAATTAACTCTTCTCTTCTATATGCAGCTTTTGTCAAAGGATATATATTTTCTTTTTGCTGATTATTACAAAGTCTTTCTATTAAAACGTTATCGTAATCTTTAATGTTATTCCTACAAAATACTACTATAGTATTCATCTCTATCAGTTTGTCTTCAATTTCAGAAAAATAATAATTTGTATTAAATAATTTATCATAGAATTGTAGTGATAAATGGAATCGGTCAACTAAAAAAGGCTGATTTAGAAACAAATTGAATAAGTCAATTATTAAGGCATAAGATTTTTGCACTCTAGCTTGTGCAATTGATTTTGGAACAATTAGGTTAGGTGTGTGATAATCAACAGAATAATCATTAAAAATATTCCATTCTCCTGATAAATACGGAAGATTGTATTTAGAGGATAAATGTTTTACTAATGACGATTTCATAGTAAAATAATGACCCTCAAATATTATCTTAATATTTTTATGAGTTCTAATCATCTTGCTTGTAAAAAATGTTGTACCAACTATACCATCCTGTTTCGTTGTGACATAAAAACATACACTTGGGGCAATCATGATTAAGCATTTTTGATCTTACTTCAGAATACCTTTCTGAAAACCAAAGTTCTGTTAAATTGTATTGATCAAGATTTCCAATTGAAGGAAGTCTCCAACATGGTAACATATTTAAATTTTCTTGAATATAAACTCCTGAGTATCCAGCTTTGCAGTTAAGCCCTTCAGGTAATTGATTTGATATTAAAAAATTAGGTATACTTTTAAGGTAAAATACTGAATTGTTAATTGGAAATCCCTTCTGTTTTAGATTGATAATTTCATAGATTGATTTTTCTAGTTTTTCCCTATCACTCTCTTGTGGTGATAAATCTTTTTCTGCATCTAATAATGATTTATAAATCTTTAGTTCTTCCTTTGTTGCATTTTCAAGGGTTTTTGAAGGAATAGTTTCCAAAACAGGTGGTTTATGATACGGTTGTATGTTTACTAAGAGTTTTTTGTTCCCATATTTGCTCAAAGATTTTACAAAACTAGGCAATTCCAAAAAATTTAATCTTGATACTACATAGGTCACAACCCCATAATTTTTATGATCGAGATTTGCAAAATATAATAGTGAATCGATAGCATTAGAAACTTTTTTAAAAGACACCCCCCTGTGTTTATTGTAAATCCTTTCATCAAACGAATCTAATGAAATAATTATATTTGAAACTCCAGAAGAATATAATTCATAGGCAATTTCATTTGTTAATAATAGTCCATTAGTTGTTACATGGACTGTCATTTTTTTAGAATTTGCATATTTACATAATTCGGACAAATCAGTTCTAAGAAGAGGTTCCCCTCCTGTAAATGTAATTACTCTTACACCTATTATAGAAAGATCATCAATAATTCTTTTTATTTTTTCGTTTGATATATCTATTTTATTCTTGGATAAGCTTGATCTAAATGAACAGTAAATACAATCTGAATTACATCTAGAAGTTATAGATATTGATGCAGAGATTGGTGGTGCTATAGGGCTGTTAATTTCTGCTGATAAATTTATAACAGATTCATAATCAAGTGCTTTTTTTAAAGCCTTTTGCAATGTGTTGAGATTAAGATTAATTTTATCAATCATTTGTAACAAATTTTTAATTTATAATATTTGATATCTAGAATTAGATATCTGTAACCTAAATATATACATAATAAAGCGAAGCAAATCCATTTAAAATCAACAATCATTAAATTACATGTTATAAATAAGGGTAACCACAAGTAATAAAAATCAGCCATTGGAGCAAAATCGTATGAAAGTATCATCCTCTTCCAACCAACTTTTAACCAGAAAGTAGATAAATAAGCATGGAAAATAAAATATACTAGCAGCATTAATATCAGCCAATTACAAAACAATTGAAGATTTACAAAAAAAATAGTAAAAAGGGATAGTATTTCAAAAATAAATATTAAAGTAATGATATTCAGTAATATAATTTCATTATTCTGTCTTAAAACAAAAGTTTTAGTCCCAGTTTTACTATCATTGTATAAATCACTATATTGATGAATTAGTATCCATCTAATTCCTATTAGCAGAGATAAAATAGAAATCATTATTGCCGATATTGATAGATCTTTGAATATATAGAATATAAGGAATAAAGGGCTTACTCGTTGTGCTATTGAAGATACAATCAACCCAATGAAATACATTTCTTTAATTTTTGTTTTTCTATATGAATATAAGAATGCCAAAAAAAAAGAAAAGGTTACTATTAATATCGATTGAATTGATTTGAAATAAAGTATAGGGAGTATTATCCCGACGAATAACAATAGTAAAAGAATGATTATCTGTCTTTGAATACTGTAATGAGATATTGTATTTTGTTTTCCAACAACCAGATCTTCTTTTTTATCACAATAGTCATTATATGCATAACCAAAAGCTAAAATGCAAAATGTAAATAATAGCACCATCACCATATCTATTAATAGTGATAAATTAAATGTTCTACAATTCTTTAGCAGGAAAAATATGAATACTAGATAATAGCAATTCCATTTTGAATCATACCATTCCTTATATCGAATAACATTTAACAAATTATTCATTATGGTTTATTATCCTTTGAGGTTTAATATTAGTTCTTGGGAAATTACCGATTGGGACACATTTTATTTCTATTTTATCATTGAAAAATTCAGATAAATTATTTTTGAGGATATTTAAATAATTTGCATTATCATTTTTTGTCTCAAGTGTAAGTTGGATTCTTGATTTTGTATTTTCAGACTTTATTTCAAGTTGCCATTCATTTCCAACATAATCAAATTTAAACAATTCATCCTCTATTTCTTTTGCAAAAAACCTATGCCCATTAAATAAAAATGAATCGCTAGTTCTTCCTTTATAATGGATTTTCGGAAATGTACAACCACATGAACAAGTATCATTTATTAACGAGACATAATCATCACTCCAATATCTTAATAATGGAGCTCCTTTCTCCCAAAGTGTTGTATATACAGCAATACCTGTTTCTCCATTTTCTACTTTTTCCTTTGATATAGGGTTTAACACTTCAATATAAATATAATCAGAGGCAAAATGCATCCCGTTTTTATTTTTACACTCCCCAGCAATTGGCCCCATGATTTCACTAATACCATAAAAATCAAAACAATCCGCATTCCATTTACTTTCAATCCTCTTTCGTCTAGCATCACTCAAAAAGTCTCCACCTACATGGAATTGTTTTATTGCTTGAGTTATTTCACTCATATACCTTTGTTCTTTATATTCATGTAAGCTTAAAATTGAATTAGGAATTGTTGTAACAATTGTTGGTGAGAATTCTTTAATGGTATCTAATATATAATTAGGATTAGCAATTCCAAGTGGAATTACACCTGCATTTAAAGTCGCATATTGCGACATCATACAGTACCACATTATAGGCATGCCAAATGGTGCTAGGATAAGAGCTAAGTCCTCATCTTTTACACCCACCCTATCCATAGCTCTTTTAGCTACAATATTAAGAATTTCATTATCTTTTTTGGTCCAAACATAAACCGTTGGATGTCCGGTTGTTCCTGAGCTAGAAAAGAAATATGCAATATCTTTTCTAGCAACAGTTGACCGTTGGAATGCACTTGAATTTTTAAGTTCGTTTTTGGTAGTAAATGGAATTTTTTCAAAATCCTTGAGTTTGAAATTATCAAAATCAAATCCATTAAGTTTTTCTTTATAAAAATTATTATTTAAGAAAAAAGGTATTATGTCTTTTAATTTTTTACGACTAATTTCTTCTCTTTCAATAGCATTTAAATTATCAAAATTCATAATTATTTACTTAATTTTAGAATTGCAATAAAATCTCAATATTATATTGTTTTGATTTGGAGATTGACGTGTAGCCTCCCCTTGACAATATAAAAATAACTAAAATTAAGTTACGCGATTCAACCTCACCTTAAATTACAAGTATTTGTTTAAAAATAGCCAGTAAACTTTTTTCGTTTTTTTAAGTTGGGACTTCTTTTTCCTGTTAATTATTTAATGTTTAATGACAGTATATTGCTGGCAACTATTACTTTGCTAATAAATCCACCCCCCTGATCACTAAAGACTAGAAGGATGGATTTCTTTCTGTTTCTTTTCAGTGGTTTTTGTTATTTAATACTGGGCAAAACCTTCTCAAAAGAATTTTTAGAAAATTCAGCATAACCCAGCATCAAGGAGCAAACTTAAAGTATTGTACTAAGTAGGCTTTCCCTGAAATGATATAAACATCCTCAAGGGTAATGGCAACTTTTACTGCTTCGACCAGAACAATCTCACCCTGCTCGAACGTAAATATTTTTACAATCACGATTACCTTAAAAGGGCAGTAGATTCTTCTTAGTAAACCATCCTTATTGATATACAGGACGCTCCTTGAGTCAACGAATTTGGAAAGTTCTTGAAGGTATTCTTCTGGGTTTACCATTGGCATCAGTTATTAATCCTGCCAAACCCCAGCTATCGGAGCATAGCAACCCATCCAGCTGGTTTTCTCTACACGGATAATAATGCTAGGGTGATGGCAGGATAGGTTAAAAATTTGCTGGATTCAACTTAAAAACCAATGGTTAGTACCAGTTCTCAGCGCAGTTTGTAAGCCCTCTATAAAGCTTAAACTACCTGCTGCACGGTCAAGGAACGTATCGATATAAGAGCTCTTATTGGCGTCTGTAAAGAGGTTATAAAGCTTCCATAGACTTAATCCCCCAAACTCACTTCTGCTAAAGTTCTCATCCTGATAGTATGCTTTGGTAATTATGGATATCTGTGAATCTACTAAAGGCATTGTAACTGGAATCTCCTTCTTTAGTTTAGGAGGTAGGTAATTATACATCTTTGACCTACCAACGAGTAGTGCGAACTGTTGCTCAGTGATGAACTCATTCCCAAACTCAGACATCCTATTGAGTTGCAAGGGTGCATCAAACCCTGTGAATAGCCTGAATGCTTGATCTGCAATCTCCGCAACTGTTCTTGCCCTTAGCTCACCAATTAATCCATCGGTGGAGATACATAGGTTCGTACACACCCTATTTTTAAAGCCTATAAATACCTTGAACTTCTCTTCAACTTTCTTGCTATAAAGGTTTTCAAGGTTGTACGCACGAACCCCTCCAATGGTAAGAGCAAGCTCATTCCCATTAATGGTATCGCGGATTGTTGGAACTTCCATAATAAAAGCCATACGCTCGTAGTAAAGGGTTTTCTCATCCTCCTGTAGTAATTTAGCTGGTTTACCCATTGCGGATGGTATTCTACCCTTAACAGGATGAGATACTCTTATGGATGGTTCAAGGATTGATTCTCCTTTAAACCAGCTCTGCGCAGCATTATATACACCCTCAATAAAGTGGGTGTGGGAGATGGTACTCTCATTATCTTTTGCAAAGGATGGAATGATACAGGAATTTCTCAGCTCAGTTGAACCAATTGCCAGTGTATTGGCGTGTATAAACTGATCATGACTTGATTCTAGCACTACTTCATCTATAGAGGAAGTGCTATCAACGATTTGATTTACTTCCATAATTAAGCTGTTTTAGGATTACCTTTTATCGCTTCAGCCATTTCAAGCAAACCCTTGGCGGATATACAAAGGGGCTCAAGCTCCTTACGATACTCTGGGTATTTCAGAAGTATATCTCGCAAAGTCTGCACATCCTTAGCACTGTCAATCTCCTTTTTGATGGAATCAATTGACACCCCAAGATTGCACCATTCAAGAATCCTTCTACCAGTTGATTCTTTGATTATTAATTCAGGTTTATCCATAAAGAGTCCTGTTCTATCCTTGCTGGCAGTTGCATAATGTTTAATATCCAAATCCAGCATTATTGTGAACTCATAGTCCATACCCTCTCGGGTAACGCCTTTGAGCCCTACCTTTTCAGGTACCATCTTACCGTTCTTTTCTGATAGTACGTAATCCTGTTTACTGCGAACCGTTGCAATGATATGGCAGTTGGATTGAAGTATCTTCTGCACAAATGAATTATGCCGAGGAGTTACCTTATTCCAATTGGTAAAGGAGTTTCCCATCATATTCCCATGAGTCTCAATGATACCTCCAGATCCTTCCCACTCCTGGGATATGCTGTCGATAATAATTACTTCCACCCCAGGTTGTTTCTCGCAGGTTTCAATGGCTTGGATATAGTTTTCAGGGGTGAATGGTTTGTTAAGGTCAAGCACCCGGTAGTTACCTAAGTGTGCATATAGGTCTGCTGAGTGATTCTCGGTATCAATAAGGACAATCTTTGACCAATCATTGCATAAGCCAAAGGCAATTAGCAAAGCTGAGTAGGTTTTACCTGAGCCAGATGGTCCTTGCAAACCCAACTTGATTTTTGCTTTCTTTCGTTCTGCAATTCGTATTTCCATAATCATATAGTTTGTTATATGGGTTAATATAAAAGGGGAGAAGACCTCCCCTTGGTTACAATGCTTCAACTAGTTCCGGTTTCCCTTGGTGTACGATTTCTTCCATCGTTTCACCCTCTTGCCTATACTCCCAGCGGTGTTGAAGCTTCACAATCTCACCTGTTTCCTTTATTGTGTAATCATAAGGTTCGCAGGCTACCTTTTGGATTGAACCAGGACAACATAGCAAAGCCGCACACTGTGAGGCTTTTGTTGTTTTATGTTAATTCTGCTTTGCTCTAGCGGATTTAAAACCGTGCGTTCTCTTTGCTCGCGCGGACATGTTGTTTTGAGTGTTCGAAACCTAGATAGGCTTTAAAAAGCGTTCTTTGAATCTGAAAAATGATGGTTATCAACAGTTTGTGTTGATTAAACGGCTGGTTTGTTGATAAATAGTGTGTGTAATACAATGGCAATCAACGCCTTACTTGACTATCTTTGGCTCAACCAATCCTCCCCATTGAAGAACCAAGGAGTATCAGCGAAGGAGCTGCTGGCGGTAATCCCAGACGAGATGCTGGTCCACCTGTCCCGATCCACCCAGGTGGATTATCAGGTCAAAAAGCTCTATGGTCGTAGCATGTTCTACCTACTCCTTTACGGTTTGCTTGAAAGTAGAGCAAGCTTGAGAAGCTTTGAAGACATCTTCAACTCGTCCAAGTTCAAGGTGATTTTCAACCTTGACCGCGATACCAAGACAAAGTACAACTCAATATCCGATCGCCTGTCCATGATGGACGAGGGGTACTTCAGGCAGGTATACGAGCTGCTATACCAAGACTTTTCGAAACTATTCAGCAGGGAGGATGGCCTGAAGCATAGCATCACCCGGGTGGACTCCACGATGGTGGTTGAGGTGGCCAACAAGCTGCAGGCGGGCATGGTGGTGGGCGCCCTGAAAGCCACTGGCCCTAGGCAGATCAAGTACACCGTGAGCCTGACCGACCTGCTTCCCAGCAGCGTTAGGATGTTCACGGAGCAGCAGTACCTGAGCGAGGATATCGCCATCCATCAGGCCGTCAAGAGCCATATCGACCGGAGCCGGGACAACGTCCTTGTGTTCGACCGGGGGGTGAGCAGCCGAAAGGCGTTCAACGAGCTGGATAACGACGGCCTCCGCTTTGTAACCCGGATCAACCCGAAGGCTCGCCACGATGCAGTAGAACGCTTCACCCTGCCTGAAGGGGGCGTTCGGGCGGGTAACCTAACGGTTAGATCCGATGAGCAGGTAGCCCTCTTCGATAGGCATCATCAGCGTTCTAACGTGTTCCGGTTGTTGCAAACGCAGGATGATCAGGGCAACGCCCTCTGGTTCTTGACCAACATGATGGAGGATGATCCTGAAACGATCATCGCCATCTACAGGAAACGATGGGACATCGAGGTGTTCTTCCGGTTCATCAAGCAGGAGCTGAACTTCAAGCACTTCATCTCTACCAGCGTGAACGGGATAAGCATCATCCTGTACATGACCATGATCCTGTCCATGCTGATCCTGATCTACAAGAAGCTGAACGGGGTCGGCTATAAAACGGCGGTCAGACGCTTCCTCTTGGAGGTGGATGACCTCTACATGTCGCAAATTATTGCCATTAGCGGGGGCGATCCCTCCTTGGTGTTCCGGTGATAGGCCTTATGACGGGCAAGCGCTCTCCCGTTACGCCTTATACCCCATGCTCTTTGAAAGGTTTCGAACACTCAAAACTACAAGTCCGCGCCAGCAGAGTTTAAAATCCGTGCGTTTTCGGTAAAAAGTTCTGCTATTTTATCAATTTCGAAAGTTTACTTTTTATGCTATCATATTTTTCTTGTGTGATTAATCCTAAATCAAGTTTATCTTTTGCTTTTTTCAATTCAGACAATGCCTCATCGCTAATTTTACTTGCTGTAACTATTTCTCCGCCATTGATCGCTTTTTCTAATAATATATTTAACATTGCCCCACCATTATTTGCTTTAACTAATACTTCATACCCAGAATCTTCGTTACCCAATATGTTTATTTTTTTAACAGTTACTTCTGTGTTTGACCAAGCAGCTCCAATAAAAGTAATTGGCGTTAAGATACCGTTTCCAATGTAAATAAATGAAAATTGGTTTGTTTTGGAAGGGGAGCCAATAGTTATTTTATCGCCTACATTAAAAAGGGTTCCATCTTTTGAGATATATGATTGATATTCGCCTTTTCCAGTTATGTTTCCGTATTTTGCTTGTTGTGAAAATGATTGAAGAGAGACCAATGTAATCACAATAAAAAATATTTTTTTCATAATTGTTTCTATTTAAACAGTTTAATGCGAACTAGATAATTTAAATTTCCCCCGCTCGGCGAGGTCTTCTGACTTCGTCGTTACTAAATAGCGGTCTCCTGACCACTAGCGGAGTTAGTACACAAAAAACCTAAACGGAATTTTTACAAGTTCTGATAGTGTTTCGCCCTCCTCCTTCATGCCTTCATCTTCTTGGTGGTAGTACCAGTCTATGAATATCGGAACTCTCCTTTCGTGAATTTCTTTGCAGATTAGAATGATGTCGTGAATCTTTTTTTGTGAAGCAGAGTTTATGTACTCCATTTTGAAAGTGACTACAGTTTCTTTGTTCGGCTCCTTTGCGTAATCTTTAACCCAGTCGACAATTGGGGTAAAAAAAGTTTTTGGATTTTCGGGTAGTGACTTACCATTAAACTCAAAACAATTCATCTCCTTGTCAAGGATAACATTGGGGCAGTCAATAGTTGCTTCAATTCTTAATGGCTCTATCATCATTTTATGAATTTATAAATATGAGATTTAACTAAAGGGGTCATTTGTTTTTTAAAATTAATTCTTTTAAGCGGAAATTCAATTTTAAATCGGAAACTTTTTTGAACCCGCTTTACTTGCTGCCCAAGACTGTGACGAACATTTATTTTTTAGCATACACCTTCTTAGCCTTTGTTTCTCCCGTAACCGGGTTTTTGCGATACCTTTCGATAGTTAATGTTTTGCCATCGGCCGATAAGCTATAGGTATCGATAACTATAAAATCCTGTAAGACGCCCTTTAAATTTTGTGTATCGGTATTTGTGATGGTAAGCACCTTTTTATCTGCCGACCATCTTGCGGAATACTTATTTGTGCCAACATCATGTTTTGTGATTTGCTCTTTCCCATCGAGTTTATAGCTTTCGACAGCGGTTTTCCAATCGGCACTACCTTCGCGTTTATAAACTTCAGCAAAGGATATGGTTGCTGCGTTCTGGGTAATTTCAAGGATTATTATACCATCAAAATCAGGTTCAAGCTTATCAACTACACTTTTGGCTTTTTCGTATTGCCATTTTCCCGAGAAATTTGTTGGTGTTTGAGCCATTAAGGCTATTGGAGATATAAGAAGCATTATAACTACCAGAATGCGTCCTTTTTTGAAAAATGTGTTTGATTTCATGGGTGGTTAAGTTTTGAATTTATGAATTCTTGAGTCTAAGGTAGTCAAATTAAATTACTTCAACACGAAGGCGAGTGCAGGTTTTGTTTATGTAACTATTTGTCCTGCTTGTCACGCTACCGTTGCATCGCAATTCTATAATTCTTTTAGTTTACTTTTCTATAAAATGTGTTTTGGATAGCGTAAATTGCGTTATCCTTTCAAATAAAACTTCTTATTAAGGAGCAGTTTTTAAAAAACGTAAAATATGAATAAAGCAATTCAATTGTTTCTTTTGTCAGCAACCCTGCTTTTTTGTGATCTATTGATAGCACAAACCACAAATCAATTGCAGTTTCCAAAGGATAAATTCACTTTGGAAACCAAAAAGGTGAAAACCACTATGGGCGAAGTCGAAATTACCTATCGCGCCTATATGCACATTCCTTTTGTGGCTAATCCTATTGATAAAGATTACCAAAGCCTTAATGTTTTTGTGCCAGTTAAAATTGATGGTAAGGATACCGATGCTTCTAACGCACCTATTCTTTTTGAGATTGCTATGGGCGGTTACATGTCGGTAAGCAATGCCGAGACAAGGGAAGGCAATCAAGCCAATTTAAGCTATCGCGCCGATTTAGCCCTTGCTGCTGGATTCGTAGTTGTTTCTCCCGGATGCCGCGGAAGAGACAATAGAACTACTAATGGATCATATTTCGGGAAAGCACCTGCTGTTATTGTTGATTTGAAAGCGGCTGTCCGTTATATTCGTTTTAACAAGGGTGTTATCTCCGGTAATGTAGATTGGATCGTCTCTGTAGGGTGTAGTGCAGGTGGTGCTGTTTCTGCACTTTTAGGAACATCGGGCAATAGCTCTCTTTATGATATTTATCTTAATAAAATTGGCGCGGCCAATGCAAGCGATAACATATTCGCTTCGGCTTGCTATAGCCCAATTACCGATTTGGAACATGCCGATATGGCTTACGAGTGGATGTATAGCGAAACACCAAACAGTTCGGGGTTGGCAGATCAAAAGCTTTCTAAACAGCTGGCAAAAGCATTTACTGACTATCAACAATCGCTAGAGCTAAAAGGTAGGGGCGATTTTGGAATATTAACAGCACAAAATTATCAAGGGTATTTGGTTAGATACTTTCTTTCTCCTTCGGCAAGTAAGTTTTTAAAAGATTTACCGGATAGTAGTCGTAACGACTATTTAAAGAAGAATGGCTGGATAACCTGGAAAGATAATAAAGCTTCTTTTAAATTTAATGACTACGTTTCTCATGTAGGAAGGATGAAGGGACTTCCGGCTTTCGATGATTTTAATAAAAATTCACCCGAGAATATTCTTTTTGGAAGCGATACAATTGATGCAAGGCATTTCACAAACTTTAGCCTTCAGCATTTAAAAGGCAATAAAAAAGCAGAAATTGATGAAGATGTAAAGAATTTGACCAACCTTATGAATGCCTTATACTTTGCGAAACAAGACAATAAAGGTTGTGCACAATACTGGTGGCTTAGAAATGGCTCAAGCGATAACCACACTGCCCAAACTGTAATGATAAACTTAGCAACTAAGCTACAAAACATAAACAAGGATGTAAACTCTTGGCTATTTTGGGATGGAGGCCATTGTGCAGATTATGATCCACAAGGATTTATTGAGTGGATTAAGAATATTACAGGTTACAGAATACAAATCAATACGATAGAAAAGTAAGCTGTACTATTAAAGCAATTAAGTATATGCTTTAGGAAAGATTTTTTTAATGCGATTCCTTATTTTCCTCAGTTCTATTTCTTCCAAAATGAAAATTAAGTAAAGGAAGCTTTTTTAACCCTTTGGGGTTATTTTTTGCATAATTCCATAACCCTAACAGAACACCATGTAACTCTTCGGTTTTATTATACAATGCGACAGATAACCCATTCGTTTTTTTTGTTTTAGTAATGCTCGCAATGGCTAATCCATTAAATGTATTTGCTGTGATATAAATACATGAAATGCCCAATCCATTGATTTTTCCTCTACTATGAATAAAGCCAATGGCACCTGCAATACCATTGATATTCGATTTACTTGAGCTGATCCCAACACCTCCCAATGTTAATCCGTTAATTCCATTCATTCCACCTATCCCAAACCCAGCTATAGAAATACCAGAAAGTACCGATTCTGATTTAATTGCAAGCCCACCAATGGCGATTCCGTTAATGTCACCATTCGATCTAACGTTAAGCCCGCTAATTGAAAGGCCATTTAACTTTTTCTCGGCAGCAACACGAAACAGACCTAAATTTATTGGCTGTAATGTGCCTCCTGTAGGCAAAACGCCAATACTAATTCCGTTTATAGTTGAGCTGTATGCTTGATCCTTGTGTTCCCATGCTATATAATTATTAACCCAGAAAGTAATATTTAAGCCATTGATTCTTTTTACATTATTATCCGCAAAATTTATTCGAATTCCGTTGAATTCGTAAGAGTTGCCAATACTAATCCCATACTTCTTAGTTGGAATATTCAGGGCATTGCCATTTGACAAGGTATCTTGGGCAGATATGTTAACTATAGTCGAAAATAGTATTGTTAAAGTAAATATTAACCTTGAATCCCAATGAATAGTATTGATATTATTATCCATATTGGTAAGTATTTATGATTTAATATTTTACTCAATTTACACAGATTCGTCTCTTGAAGTCAAGAAAAACCTAAGTGAGAAAATTTGTTTTGCTACCCTATGTATACTTAAAAACAGACAGAATATGGGCTAAATGTTTCATTTAGCTTAGCTTAACAAATAGAGCTGAAATTTTAAATAGGGTAACTCGGCAGCTTACAGCTCATATATGCAAACAGGATAAAAAAGAGTTCTTTGAGCTAATAAAAATTAACACTTAAAGCTAACGTAAGCTAACTGATAATCAGCATGTACGAATACGAACGAATGATTGTCTGTATGCGAACATGTTAAAAGTCAAATTAGTAACATCTTATATATTTAAAATACATAAAGTCAATACAATAACAACAGTTGGCACGTTAAATGAAGTAAAAAGAGTATTAGTTTATTATTTAATATCATATCAAAAATTAAGTTTAAAAAATTAGGAGGAATTACTATGAAAGCTTTATTAACTATCGCAATGGTTGCCATTTTTGGTGCTATGGTTAGCGCCAACCCAGGCAGCAAAACTGATTACCTTGTAACAAAAGATGGTAAGGTAATAGTAGCAGATGTTCACTTTGGTTTCTTTAGAATTCATGCTAAAACATCAGGAGATCTTTGCACTAAGATTAGCTACAGTGATGTTGTTTCGTTTACAAAAGATGGGGAAACTTACGTTAAAAAACCCCTTTACAACGACAATAAGTGTTCTGGATGTGAAGCATTTATGAGATTAGTTAGCTGGAGAAATGGACTTGGACTATATTGCTACGAGGATCCTTCTTTAGATTCCAAGAGCAATAAGAGATACTTTATCTTTAAGGATGAGAACACTCTTTGGTTAGAGGTTAGCCCTCGAAACGCTGAAACTATTCAAAATTTCTTTAGTAAATAGTTTGATTTTAAGGTTAATAGGTTGTTTTGGGAAACCGCTACTTTAGCGGTTTTCTTTTTTTTAGGAACTCTTAAAATACTTTAAAACGCTCTAAAATAAACGAATCAAATCAATTTTTCCCTGAAATTGTTCTTATCTTTGATACTGAATTATTTAATTATTATGGAAACTCAAAAATATTTTTTACAGAGTAATTCAATTAGTTCGGGTCAGGTTTTTATCGATCCATTTACGGGTATAACTTTTGGAATTCGTCATATTACCTACGATAGGCTTGCTTTTGGTAGCATTACACTTCCAGGGTCACAGCAAATGGAAATTAGTAATGTAAGTCCAGGTCAAGTGTGGAGCTATTCATTCAATGGTAAAAGTTTTGAGCTAACCCTAATTGAGTTGAACTACCTTTATGATAGCTTTAAGGTTCAGATAGTTGAGAAATAACTTCTATTATTTACCTCACAAAAGGCTGCCTTTTTAGCTCCTCCATGGTAAGAATCCTGCTGAACTCACAATCGGGGAGAACTATATACTCATAGCGTTGATTTCTTAGCTGAGGCTCATACCCTGCATCAACTATTGCTTTCTGCATTCCGTAGGAATCCATTCTATGGCTAGCACCAGCCGATGAAACTACATTTTCCTCAATCATTATCGATCCAAAATCATTTGCTCCGGCATGGAGGCAAACCTGAGCAGTATCCTTACCAACTGTTAGCCACGATGCTTGGATGTGCTTAATGTTGTTGAGGAGTATTCGACTTATTGCAACAGTTCGGATGTACTCTTCAGGCGTCACTTCACTCTTTATCCCTAGTTCTTCAAGTTTTGTTCCTTTGTCCTGAAAGGTCCATGCAATGAAGTTTAGGAAACCAGGGGCATCTGCTGGTTTTTTTGATTGAAGATCGCGAAGCTTTATAAGATGCTCAATTCTTTCTTCCACTGTTTCAGCATGGCCAATCATCATTGTGGCGGAGGTTACTAGGTACAGCGCATGTGCTTCGGCCATAACATTAAGCCATGCTGTTGAATCGGGTTTTCCGGGCGATATAAACTTTCGAACGCGATCAACTAAAATTTCTGCTCCAGCACCAGGTAAACTATCGAGTCCAGCATCAATCAATTTGATTAGTACTTCTCGATAAGACATTTTTTCTTTTTTCGCAATAAAAGCAATTTCTGGTGGGCCCAATGCATGAAGTTTGATGTTTGGGAACATCGCCTTTAGCTCCTGAAACAACGATACATAAAAGCTTAGTCCAAGTTTAGGATGCAATCCTCCTTGAAGTAGAATTTGATCGCCACCGTATTTTTGCAACTCTTCAATTTTGATGACATATTCAGCAACCGAAGTAATAAAAGCCCCTTCGTCGTTGAGGTTACAATGGAAGTTGCAAAACTTACAACCCGAAACACAAACATTGGTTATGTTTACATTTCGATCAATTTGCCAAGTAACCTTATTTCCAGGAACATGAATTTTCCGAAGTTCACTGGCAAGGAACATCAATTCGTGAGTAGGAGCATTCTGATAAAGAAATAATCCCTCCTCTTTTGTTAACGGTTGTAAACTTAATGCCTTGTCGTATAGTAAATTAAATTCCATTCTGCTATTATTAAGTAAATGTAAAAGTACAAAAATCAGGCGTAATGTCTAATTTATATTGAAGTGACAATGCTCAACAATTGATAAACAAACAAATCCAGAGCATTCATTGAAAAACTAGTTTCATATGTAACTAGACCCAAAGTAAACCTTTGAAGCTTGCTGTTTTTTTATACTTTTGTACGATAAACCTTAAAATTGAAAAAAGGTTGACTATGAGCGAAGAGAAAATTAGAGTAGGAATAACTCAAGGAGATATTAACGGGATTGGTTATGAGGTAATCATTAAAACCTTCTCGGATCCAAGGCTTAACGATTTTTGCATCCCAATTGTGTACGGTTCGCCCAAGGTTGCGGCATACCATCGCAAGGCACTAAACGTGGAAAACTTTAGCTTTAACCAGATAAAGGATGTAAGCGAGGCAAACCCTAAGCGTGCAAATATTATAAATTGCATGGATGAAAACGTACGGGTTGAATTAGGAAAATCAACCGAGTACGGTGGTATGGGATCACTACTAGCACTAAAAGCAGCAGTAGCTGATATTAAAGCCAAAAAAATTGATGTATTGGTTACAGCTCCAATCAACAAGCATAACGTTCAAGGACAAAACTTCAATTTCCCTGGCCACACCGAGTTTTTGGCCGATAGTTTTGATTGTAAAGAGGTGTTAATGCTGATGGTTAGCGAGGTAATGAAAGTTGGTGTTGTTACAGGACATGTGCCAATCTCTCAGGTTCCATCAATGATTACTAAAGAGGCAATTCTTTCAAAGCTTAGAATACTGAATCGTTCCTTAACGCAAGATTTTGCCATTCGTCGTCCAAGAATTGCAGTGCTTGGTCTAAACCCACATGCAGGCGACCTTGGTGTAATAGGTGCAGAGGAGCAACAAATCATCATTCCGGCAATTAACGATGCAAACAACGAGGGAATTGTTGCATTGGGACCATACCCTGCCGATGGATTCTTTGGATCAGAGAATTTCACAAAGTTTGATGCAATTCTTGCCATGTATCACGACCAAGGACTCGCTCCATTTAAAACAGTGAATTTTGAAACTGGGGTTAACTATACAGCAGGGTTGCCAGTTATTAGAACATCACCTGCACATGGCACTGCTTATGAAATAGCGGGGAAAGGGGATGCTTCTCCAAACTCGTTCCGTCAAGCACTCTACTTAGCGGTTGATCTGTTTATGAACAGGCAATCATATGCCGAGTTAACCAGCAACCCGCTTCAAAGGGTTGATCCTGAAACTATTTAGGTTTTACCCAAAAGAATTAATCGAGATATGTTTGAATATGTAAAGGGATCAATAACCGATTTAAAACCTACCTATGTTGTTGTTGACTGTTCAGGTGTTGGATATTACATCAATATTTCGTTACAAACCTACAGTGGATTAGAAGGAAAGAAAGAGGCTTTGGTTTACCTCCATCAAGTTGTAAGGGAGGATGCTCACCTACTTTTCGGCTTCACAAATATAGAGGAACGAGAGCTTTTTCGCTTGCTCATCAGCGTTTCTGGTGTAGGCGCTAATACTGCTAGGGTTATCCTATCATCCATGTCAGCAGGTGAAATTCAAAAAGCGATTATGAATGCCGATATCAACGCCCTAAAACAGGTGAAGGGTATTGGTTTAAAAACGGCTCAACGAATTGTAGTTGACCTTAAAGATAAAGTGGTAGGGAAAGATGTTGGTTCGTCACAATTATTTGCCACTTTAAACAATACAACCCGACAGGAAGCGTTATCTGCTTTGGTTATGCTTGGTTTTTCGAAATCGGCTGTTGAAAAAGTATTGGATCAGCTACTTAAAGTAGAGGACAACCAAAGCGTGGAAGGGCTTATAAAATTAGCTCTTAAACGATTATAGAATAGCAATAGTTTAATAGGTTGAAGTATTCGTTTATATATATAGCAGGATTTATAATTGCTGCCTCTGTTTTTTTTGTAAAAACATCAGAGGCATCTTCATCATTTGGCAGTAGCAATTGCGAACTATATTTAACATCGAATAGTAATTTTCTCCAAGATACAACGAAGCTTCCCTATCCCCTGAAGCAGGATGATTACTTCTCCTCGGAATACAAATCTCGAACATCTTTTAATCTCGAATCACCCTCAAACATAACCATTACGGTTGATTACGATCCTAAAACAAGGCAATATACAATTTACGAGAAGGTTGGGAAGTACAATATTAAACCACCTCGAGTAATGTCCGAGGATGAGTATCGTAGCTACCAGTTTGAGAACTCAATGCGCGAATTCTGGCGCAAGAAAAATGCAGGGCAATCGGCAAATACTGGAACAGGACTCTTACCCCACTTAACCGTTGGGGGCGAAACATTCGACCGTGTATTTGGTAGTAATACGATTGAGATTATTCCAAACGGAACAGCTGATTTGACTTTTGGAGTAACAAGCGTTAAAACTGATAATCCTGTTGCTTCCGTTGACATGAAAAGAAGTACCACTTTCGACTTTAAATCGAAGATTCAGATGAATGTTGACGGGAAGATAGGAGATAAACTGAAAATGAATGTTCAGTACAACACCGAGGCAACTTTTGATTTTGAGAATAATGTTAAGGTTGAATATAGAGGATACGAGGACGAAATAATTCAAAAAATTGAAGCTGGTAATGTTACCCTTCCGCTTCCTGGCACACTAATTACTGGTAGCCAAAGCCTTTTCGGATTCAAAACCGAGCTTAAGTTCGGACATTTAAATGTTACAACTGTTTTTTCAAAACAGAATGGACAAACTCAGGTTATTGAAGTAAAGGGAGGTGCACAAACTAAAGATTTCTCAGTAACTGCCGATAAATACGATGCAAATAAACACTTCTTCCTTTCACAGTATTTTAGAAATAACTACAATAAAAATTTAGAGAATATTCAAGTTCCTAATTCTGGAATTGTAATTACTAAGATAGAAGTTTGGATTACCAACAGAACCCAGAGCTATGAAAATGCCAGAGATGTTGTAGGTTTTATCGATTTGGGGGAAGGTGGTTTAGACAACGAGGGGAAAAGTAATATTTATAGTTCCACAGTTTCAGAGAATTCAGGAGTTTATCCTAGAAATGAAATCAATACGCTTAATAACTTACTCATATCCAACGACTCAACCCTTAGAAATCTTATGGACTTTAATGATGAACTAAGGGAAAATTTTAGTACTTACCTTGGAGCACATTTCAAAGAGGGTAATGGGTATGAAAGACTTTTAAGTGCAAAAAAATTAAACTCTAACGAATATACCTTAAACCCAGTTTTGGGTTATATTTCTCTTACCTCAACTTTAGGCAATAACGAAAAGCTTGCTGTTGCTTACGAATATACAGTAGTTGGCCAATCGGGTACGTTTAAAGTAGGTGAATTCTCAACCGATGGTATAGCAGCGCCTAAAGCGCTTTTCTTAAAGCTAATAATGGGTGAAAACCATTCACCTAAGATACCCCCTACATGGAAGTTGATGATGAAGAATATATACTCACTCGATGCTTATCAGGTGAGCAAGGATAATTTCTACCTCGATGTTTTGTACCACGATAATATAGTGGGAACTGATCTGAAGTATATTCCAGGGATTAGAGAAAACACTCCACTTATTCGAATTTTAAACCTCGATAATGTTAACTCCCAAGGCGATGCTAAACCTGATGGGGTTTTCGATTTTGTGGAAGATTCAAAAACTGTTATTGGTACAACAATCCCAATCACTATAAATGCAATGCTTGGAAAAGTAATTTTTCCCGTTCTTGAACCCTTTGGAAAAGACTTAGCTTCAAGAATTGGGAATGCAAGTATTGCTGAAAACTATGTTTATCAAGAGCTCTACGATTCAACCCTAACAAAAGCCAGACTGGTTTCACGTAAGAACAAGTTTAAGCTTGAGGGAACATATCAGGCATCATCAAGTAATGAGATTTCCTTAAATGCAGCCAATATTCCTAAAGGCTCTGTTATTGTTACTGCCGGTGGTGCTAAGCTTGAAGAGGATATTGATTATTCGGTTGACTATAACCTAGGAACCGTTAAGATTATAAAACCAGGATTAGTTGAGTCGGGAACACCAATTAAGATTTCCTTAGAGAATAATTCGCTTTTTAACTTCCAGACCAAAACACTGATAGGTACTCATCTCGACTATAAATTCTCCGATAGGTTTAATATCGGTGCAACTATACTAAACCTTACAGAGCGCCCGCTCACTCAAAAGGTAAACTATGGGAATGAAGCAATTTCAAATACAATTTGGGGTTTAAATACATCATTCCAAACAGAAGCACCCTTTTTAACCCGAATTGTGGATTTTCTGCCTTTTATCCAAACAAAGGAAAAATCGACCCTTACGTTTGATGCCGAATTTGCTCAGCTTATTCCCGGCTACTCAAAAGCAATTGGAAAAAGCGGAACCGTTTTTATTGATGATTTCGAAAGCAGTACTACCCCAATTGACATGCTAACCCCGAGTGGATGGAAGCTAGCAAGCAACCCATCTGGTCAGAATTCACTTTTTCCAGATGCTTCCGACCGTACATTAGGCAATGGCTATAATAGGGCGCAGTTTGCATGGTATACTATAGACCCGATATTTCTAAAACAGGATGGTACAAATCCTTCCTACATAAGAAATAGTGATAAGCTTAGGAGTAGTCATTGGGTTCGTATAATTTATGAAAACGAGATTTTCCCTAATAAGAGCACACCTCAGGGTCAACCAACTAACATGTCGGTGCTTAACCTTGCCTTCTATCCAAACGAGAGGGGTCCATATAACTACACGGTAAATGGGTTGAATAGTGATGGAGTCTTAAACAAATCCAATCCAGAAAATTCTTGGGGTGGTATTATGCGTGCTATTAGCAATACCGATTTTGAGGCGAACAACGTACAATATATTGAATTCTGGTTGATGGATCCTTTTGTTTATGATACAACACTGGATGCAGGTAGTTTGTACTTTAACCTAGGTAACCTATCGGAAGATGTTCTCCCCGATAACTATAACTCATTTGAGGGAGGATTACCCACAACTAGCGAACTTAAAAATACTGATAGTACAGTTTGGGGGCGTGTTCCTAGGGTACAGTCAATTCCTAATGCCTTTTCAACAGATAATTCTAAGCGAAAGTATCAAGATGTTGGGTATGATGGTCTTAGCTCGACATACTCTTTAACTGGAAACGCCTTGTCAGACGAGGAAACATTTTTCACTAAGAATAATTATTTAATCGATATTGAAGCAAAAATAACTGATGCTGAAGTTACCGCAGAAATTAAGAATGACCCTTCGAATGATAACTACAGGTATTTTCTTGATCCCTACTATACAACCATTGAGGCTGGAATTCTCGACAGGTACAAAAGGTACAACTGCATGGAGGGGAATACCCCTGTAACCACCTCTTCTCAATCTAACTCGGCTGCTGCTACATCAATTCCCGATAACGAGAACCTTGATTCGGATCCATTGCCTAACTCGACTGAAAACTACTACCAATATAGGGTAATACTTAAGCATGATCAAATGTATGTTGGTAATAATTTTATTACCAATAAGGTGGTTTACTATGCTAAAATGCCTGCCTATTCAGAAAAGCAAAAGGTTACTTGGTATCAGTTTAAAATACCTATTGATAAACCTTCTAGTGTTATTGGTGATCCTGCTTTAACCAATATTACAATGGCGAGGATGGTAATAAGGGGAGCAAACGATACCGTAATCCTACGTTTTGCCAAGCTACAACTCGTACGTGATGAGTGGCGAAACTATGATGCCTCGCTTATTGAAGGGCAGGAGGGAGTTCCAAACTCCGATTTGGCTAACGGAACAATGTCATTATCTACAGTAAATATTGAGGATAATAGCTCTAGAACCCCGATAAACTACGTTTTACCTCCAGGTTTAAGCAGAACTACCGACCCCTCGCAAAGCCAGACAGTTGAGCAGAACGAACAATCGATGGAAATAAAAATAACGGACTTGGCCGAAGGAGATGCTCGCTCAGCATATAAGAGCGCAACGTTTGATATTCGCAAGTACCGTAAACTGAAGATGAATGTACATGCGGAGGCAATACCCGGCTACCCACTTAAAGATGATGATATTACCCTTTTCTTGAGAGTAGGAACCGATAACACTGATAACTACTATGAATACGAACTTCCTCTAAAAGTAACACCAGAAGGAAGATACAATAACAATAAAGAGTCGGATAGGAAAATAGTATGGCCTGATGAGAACTTTTTCAGTATTGATCTCGAATCGTTTACAAACGCTAAACTTGCGCGTAACGCTGCAATGAACAAGTCAGGATCCTCCGTTAATCTGAGTACAATATTTACACAAACAGATGGTAATGGAACCGTGAAGGTAAAAGGTAATCCGACTTTAAGCGACCTAAAAACATTGATGATTGGGGTTCGTAACCCTAGTAAATCAAGCGATCCCAATAGTGATGGGTTAACAAAGTCTGTGATTGTTTGGGTTAACGAGCTAAGGGTTTCGAATACAACAAACGAGGCAGGTTGGGCTGCTAACGCACGATTATCGGCTAAACTGGCCGATTTGGGTATGATTACAATTGCTGGTTCAACCAGTAAACCTGGCTTTGGATCAATCGAATCAAAGGTAAGCGATAGAACATCCGAAGATTACTACCAGTACGATTTAAGCGCAACAATGGAAATGGGTAGGTTCTTCCCTGTAAGCTCTGGGATAAAAATTCCTGTTTACGTTGGATATAGCGAATCGTTCGCTAACCCAGAGTACAACCCACTTGACCCGGATATACCTTTACGGGTATCTCTTCGAAATGCTACAAAGTCTGAGCGCGATTCAATTAAAAAAATGGCTCAGGATTATACCCGAAGAAAAAGCATCAACTTTACCAATGTAAAAATTGATAGAGCAAAAGCTAAATCATGGCCATTAGCGCTTTCAAACTTTTCGGTAAGCTATTCCTATAGCGAGCAGTACTCGCGGAATATCAAAACCGACCATAGGATTAACCGCGAGATAATGGGTGCCTTAACCTATAACTATAACACGAACTCAAAACCGATAGTACCCTTTAAAAAAGTACAATTTCTGAACTCTAAATACTTGCGTTTAATTAAGGATATAAACTTTAATCCTATACCATCACAGTTTTCGTTTAGAACTAATATAACCAGAAACTACTTCGAGCAACAGCTTCGAAATATTGAGCACCCCGACAATCCATTTGTTCCAACATACTCAAAGGATTTTATTTGGAATAGAGTATACTCCTTGAATTGGGATTTAACCCAAGCCCTAAAATTTGATTTTAACGCCAATAACGTTGCCCGAATTGATGAACCCGATGGAATTGTTGATCGTAAAAACAGACAATCATATGAACATTGGAGAGATTCGGTGCTTCACAACATTCTTAATTTTGGCAGAAACACTGAGTACAACCATCAGTTCAACTTTACCTATAACGTTCCAATAAATAAAATCCCATTGCTCGATTGGACCTCTGCATCTGCAAGGTATTCGGGGAACTATCGTTGGACCGCAGGACCAATTCTTTCCGATACATCAAAGTACGACCCGGGGAATACAATACAAAACTCAAATTCAATTCAGCTTATTGGTCAAGTTAGCATGACAACCTTGTACAATAAATCGGGTTACCTAAAACGACTTAACCAGAAATTCGACCAGCTGGCTCGAGGGACTCCTCTGAAAAAAACCATGAAAACTGTTAAATATGAGGAGAAAGGGATTAAACTCAAGGCTAATGTTTCAAAATCAATTAACCATAAGCTAAAGTGTGATGAGGTTACAGTTAAAGTATATACTGAAAAGGGAGCTGAGATTAAGGTTAAGCAGGAGGTTAAGAGCAATGAAAGGTTAACGATAAAATCGGATAAGGAATATGAGAACCTTAGAGTAGTTGTTGAAGGAAAGGTACCTGAAAAGAATAATCCTTTGATAATTATTACCGAGACCTCATTAAGGATTTTAATGGGTATTAAAAGTATTTCAATTGGTTATACCATAAACAACGGAACCTCGCTACCAGGCTATAAACCTACAACAAAGTACTTAGGGATGAACGATGTAAATGGAGTAACTGCTCCTGGCTTTGCTTTTGTGTCGGGTTGGCAAGATCCCAATTTTGCCTGGAAAGCAATTCAAAATGGATGGTTAACTAAGGATACAACCCTTAACAAGCCGTTCCTTCTTACCTATAGTGAGAATTTGAATTTACGAACCACTTTTGAACCGTTCCCTAGCCTTAAAATTGAGCTGAATGCTCAAAGAATGTACTCAAGAAATAATAACGAGTACTACCATTGTAATGAGTATGGCAATTATAGCGTAGATAATCCATTAACAACCGGTAATTATAGTATAACAATAATAAGCCTTGGGAATGCGTTTAAATCTCCAAATAAATCTTTCCAAAGGTTCAGAGATTCGCGATTAGCTGTAGCACAACGATTATATGATATAAGATATAATCAAACTTCTGACCCAGATTATGAATGGGGTGGGAACAGATTCCCAGATGGTTATAGCAGCTCTTCGCAAGAGGTTCTTATTCCTGCTTTTCTTTCGGCTTATTCTAGTTATTCTCCGAGTAACGTACCTTTGGAAAACTTCCCAAAGTTTCCTTTTCCTAACTGGCAAATAACCTATGATGGTTTAGCAAAACTTGCCTTCTTTAAGAGTTTCCTTAGAACTTTTACACTCACCCATAGCTACCGATCGGTTTATACAATAGGGGCATACTCATCTAACACTTCTTACAAAGAAGAAAACGATGGATTAAGCTATGTTACAAACACAATCGGCGACTTTATTTCAAAAAGGGATATCGCAAACGTATCTATAAATGAGAGTTTTTCTCCGCTTATAGGCTTTGACATGGGTTTTGTAAATAGCCTTGTAGGTCGTTTTGAGATTAAAAATGGACGATCGTTAGCAATGAGCTTCTCAAATAACCAGCTTACGGAGGTTGATAGCTGGGAGTATGTGATTGGTTCAGGTTATCGATTCGAAAATCTACCACTTGTTTTCAGCCCCGAGGAGGGCAAACAGCGTACACTAAAAAGCGATCTACGCTTAAGAATAGATTTCTCACTACGTAAATCCTCTACCGTACTTCACAAAATGGAAGAAAATATTGACTTAGTTCAAACTGGCTCGATAGCAACTTCTATAAAAGCATCAGCGGACTACATGATTAGCAGTCAGGTTACTGTTCGGGCATTTTTTGATTGGGTAAAAAACACTCCACTTGTCACCACATCCTCCTACCCATCAGTAAATACGAGTTTTGGGTTCAGCTTCAAGTTTACTATGGTTCAGTAATATCGAATCTCATAAGTTGATAGAAAACAGCTTAAGAACAGAAAATAATACTTTCTACTTCATTCTACATTTACAAAAAAGAAGTAATTTTGGAACACAAAAAACAAAACGTTAACTATCAAAAAATTATAATCATGAATGTTCCCGCCAATTTAAAGTACACAAAGGATCACGAGTGGATAAAGGTAGAAGGCAATAACGCAGTGGTTGGTGTAACCGACTTTGCTCAAGGCCAACTTGGTGATGTAGTTTTCATCGAAATCGAAACCCAAGGTGAAACACTAGCAAAGGAAGAGGTATTTGGTACTATCGAAGCTGTTAAAACTGTATCTGATATGTTTATGCCTGTTGCAGGTGAGGTTTTGGAAGTTAACCCAAAGCTTACTGAATCTCCAGATGTTGTAAACAAAGATCCATATGGTGATGGTTGGATGATCAAGATCAAAATGACCGATCCTGCTCAGCTCAACGAGCTCCTAACCCCCGAAAAGTACATGGAACTTATTAATGCTTAAGAAATTATGATGAAGCCCCGATAAAACGGGGCTTTTTTATTAATCCAAACTCTTTTTACTCCGAATCCTTTATAATTTTTGACCATTCAGTTGGGTTCTTCCATTTCCTCCAAATCTGCTTAATTCTAGTTATTTCAATTTCCTCATAAAACTTCACATAATATAGAATTATTGGGAATGAAATGAGTATAAGTACCTTTACAGGTATTCTAACTAGTATAGGTACATTATAGGTTAATAATGAAATTCCCATTGTAAACGCCAGAATAACCACCATAAAAAGAATCTTCTTTATCTCATAAGGGACAGGGTAGTATTTTTGTGCGTATCGATAAATGAAAAAGAAGAAGATAATTTGTGAAATTGCTGTTGATGTTGCAGCACCATAAATACCTAATGGTGGTATAAGCAAAATATTCACTATGATATTTAGAACAGTAATTACTACCATTAAAATGCCCATTATTCCTGTTTTCTTAACTATGTTGAGTCCTATAGATTGAGAGATCTCCTTTAATGTATCAAAGATCAAAGCAATTGAAATAATTGGGATTAAGAAGAATGAATTGTTATAAATATCGCTTCCGGTTATTATTAGGATTGCTTCCTGTCCGAATAGTGAAATCACTAAAAGTAAACAGGCTACACTAAAAATCATGTACTTCATAAGCTTAGAGTAAAACCGTTTACTATTTGGATCATCCATCATCTTATAAATCAAAGGTCGAACCGAAAGCCAGATTGACGATAAAACTACAAGTTTAACAGAGTTTGTAATTGTGTAGCCCAAGCTATATACTCCAACATCTTTAAAACTACTTGCGCTAAGAACTCTAAGCGAAAACCTATCGGTGATGTTAAAGATTACGTAGGACAGAGAAGATAAAACTAAGGGTAATCTGAAAAATAGCATTTCCTTTAGTGTACTCCACTCGAAACGAATCGAAATATTTTTTACAATAAATGGAGTTAGGGTTAAAAGAATTGCAATCAAGCTGAATAACCTAGCTTCATAAATGCCTTCAAGCCCATCATTTCTGAATACCAAAAAATAAATGGCAAAAACAAGGTAAATAAAAAACCTAATAAGGCTTGAAGAAACAAATAGAATTGGTTTTTCGGCAAGACGTAAAAGGGTGGTTGGAATCAAAATAATACTTTCAAAAGCGGAGCAAATGATTAAGAGGTTTAGCATATACGACCAATCCTCTTTCCCAATTAAGAAGTAAGAGATATCTCCTGAAAACATTGATATTATTCCCCACAGAACAGCTGTAATAGTTAATATGGCTATAAGAAGAGTAAAAATTATTGATTTGCGTTTATTAATGTACTCCTTATCATAGTACCAACGCTCTAATGCATAGTTCAAACCAAAACCAAACATTGTAACAAGAAAAAGCGTGGAGGCCTCGAGGAGACTTAGTTTACCATAGTCAGCGGCTGATAAGTATTTTGGATTGGTTACAAAAGGGAGTAAAATAAACCCAACAAGCTTTGGGGCAAGTTGACCTATGCTGTAAATAGCGGTATTTTTGGTTATATATTTAAAATAATTAATCATTCTTGTGATTTCTTATTAATCTGAAAGCGTTGTCAATTTTGGTTTCAAACTCGCTTATTGAGTAATAGGTATTATAATACTCTTTACACCTTTTCGACAAAACACTTCTAAACTTTTGATCAGAGATTAGTTGTTCAATCTTTATGTTGTCTTCAAGAAAAACACCACAACCTGCCAATATCTTTTCTTCAGTTGGTAATCGATGATTACCAATAATAGGGATACCCATGGAGAGGTAATCAATATCCTTATTGGCCTCTTGAGTAGCATAGCTAAAATGAACTGGTTTAATAAAGCTAGTTCCGATTAGGAAGTAATTTCTTAATAGATTTTCAAGTTGTAAAGTAAGCTCTTTATGGCTAATTCTATCGGTGTGTTTTACTAAGGAATTGCTGTTAATGGCAATTTTGTGGTTGTTCGATCGGATCGTGCCAAATATAAATAGAGGGATTTGAAACTGAGTTGAAATTCTTAGAACATCATCAGCTCCTTTTTCGACAGAGAACTCCCCCAAATATATTAATGCAGGCAGTTTTTGTTCGTTGTTACATTCTTTAAGAATTTCGAAAGAAGAGCAATAGTATATCAGTTCTGCTTTATTTTCGAAATACTCCCGAAGCGCCTTTGAGTTCACAATTACTTTATCACAGTATTTCGATGCATACTTCTTTTCATAAGAAGTGAAAAATTTATTAATGCAATTACTGAAAGGTTTTAAAACAGGAAGTTTCTTTTTTAGATCATAAAGTCTTAGTGCAACATTATTATCAAGGGTCTCATAGATTACAAATTTATTGTTTCTTTTCGCAGCCTTTGCAAGGGGTAAGTATTTTAAATCTTGAATAAAAACCACATCATATAATTTGATTTTCTTGCGATGTGATCGGATAGAATGATTATCGAAGAACCACAGAGAGAACCAGTTTATCCTAGAAAAGAACGATCTTTTTAACGGGGGAATAATTTCAAATGAAATCCCTTCTCTTTTTAGGTAGCCTATAATAGATTCAATTCTCGGATGAAGTGGAGAAATTGTCCTTCCAGTGAAAATGCCAATTTTCATTATTCCTTTTTAAGAAAGATATAAAAGTAACGCTTTATTCTTTTCCTTCGAATTATCATCTGAAATGCTTCTAACAACCTCGAAACAATACCGTATTGATAGAATATTTTAACTCCAATGCATTTTGCATTTATCAGTTTGATGAAAGATTCAATCTCATCTTTGGCCCAATTAACCGTTTCCTCCGCCTTTTCTTTGCCTGTAAAATTACTTGAATAGGAAAACACAAAAACGCCATTGTGGTTAAGTATTTTTATGTATTTATTAGCCCAACTGGCTACAAATTCGAGATCATGAGTGTTTGCCCCACTAAAACCTTTACAGAAAATCAAATCAAAAGTATTTTTTATGGTTGGATTAAATCCATCGCCATGCAGAAAATGACATTCTGGATGATAATTGCTAGCCTTTACAATTGCAACTTCAGAATAGTCCAACCCATAAGCATTATACCCTAGTTTTGAAAATGCTTTTGTGAAGAAACCTGTAGCGCAACCAACATCAAGAAGCGTTAATCCTTTTTTTTGGTTTTGCTTCGAGTAGACTGATACTTTTTTTGCAATGGATAGGCAATGCCTAATATTCTCTGAGCCCCAAAGATTTTTATCACTCGAAAAACGTTTATTGTACTCGTTTCTTAGTTGTTCTGCATCTTTCATTTCTTAACAATAATCATGAAATTAGGATTAAAATTACTTCTTAACCGTATGAAGAACATATTTGTCAGATAGATGATCTTGTTCTTTATGGTATTTAACTCCTTGTAAGTAAAGGATTCGTTTAGCCAATAAAAGCTATCAAAAGTGAGGCTTGCTCTTGTAACTACCTCAGCAAGGGTTTTGGGACAGAACCAAAAGGTATGCTCGGGGTTTAGGGAATAATCATTTCTAACCAATATACTCGTTAAATTTCTTACCCCGTGTGCATTTGGTGTTGTAATTATTATTACACCATTATCATCCAGAAATGGCGAATAAAATTTTAGGAACTCCACAGGATCGTTCACATGTTCAATCACATCAGCCATTAGAATAACGTCGTACTTATTACTCGTCTTTGTAAGTTCATCGGCATGATATACTGATATACCCATCCCTTTTAGCTCATCTATTCCCATTTGGTTTATATCAACCCCATCAATTTTACTACATACTTTGCTAATTCTCTTGTGTAGCCAAAGAGGATTTTTATATGAATAATCCTGCCCCACACATCCAACATCTAAAACAGATTTATTGGCACACAATTCTAGGATCAATGGCGCTTTATCAAATCGTTTTTTGTTCTTTTTAAGCTCTTTTGCAAACTGTTCTTTATCCATTTCCTTCAAATCGTTTAACAATTTCTAATCCGGTAAATGCCTCTGGCTCTAGGGTTGAAACCTTTGTAAGTAGTTCTAAATAGAAGTTTTTGATTCCAGGTAATTCATTTTCATCAAAGTAGTGATTGTGCCATAGCAATGTGAATATTCCATTGAATCGCTTAACCTCATTTATTATAGATTCTATAGAGTTCCATGCTTCGACAAAACCAAGTTTTCGATAGTAAAAGATCGTCGCATCCATTACCTCTAAGGGAATTTCCCAATGCGATAGCATACGATTATTTTCAAAGTCCCAAAGTTTAAATAGATGGCAGTATGAATTTCGGAAACCCTCATGGGCGGCAAATAGCAGTGTGGAATCATAAGCTAATCCAGCGTTTTCATGATTTATTGCAGTTAAGGGATGTTGCCACATTAAACGGTGTTGACGAATTCCCATCAAGCTTTGTTGAGTAACATTAAACAGCTCGTTATAGTTCTTTTTCAATGCATCTAGGGATGTTGAAGATCTTACTGTACTGTGTAACCCAATTTCGTGTCCTTCACTTCTTAAATTGATGATAAGTGATTTGATTTTCCTAGAACCTAAACGATAATATGAGTCGATATGCTTTTGGTCTTTGGGTAAAAAATAATAGGTAGAATGAATGTCAAGTTTTTTCTCAGTTCTATTTAAGAAATCAAAATTCCAATAGGGATCTTTCCGATTAAAGATATTAAGGGTATTCACGAGAATGGAAAATATCTCATTTATCAGAAGCGATTTTTTTCTATCTCGCTTTGCTAAACCCAAAAGTTGTTTGCTTTTGAATAGCAGTATATTCAAACTATAGTATTTAACCCGATCAACATCATGGGATAGCGAAAAAATGAAATTGTTTGAGAAACTAGTTCTACTTATCTCGATATTGTGTAAAGCGCAAAACTCAGATATCCCGTGAATTATAAAATCAAAATAGTAGTTTACAACAGGTATTTGGGTAACATTAAGCTTATATTGGATTGAATCTTCATAAGAATATCTTCCCATTGAGTCCTTTGCTCCTGATTTATATTCCTGTTCACCTGATAGAAGATAGAATGCAGATTTTAGAAGATCGTGATTGATGATTAGATTGCCATTCTCCAATGAATATGGCGTTTGTACTTTATCTACAGGGAAAAGGATTGGGATTTTTTCGGAGTAGATAACCCGATCGATATTTATATCCTTTTCACTTAAGAGGAATATAATTTTTTGACTATGATTTGTTATTTCACCGGGTGATTTAACGAAAACAAAATACTGAGATATACTATCATCTAACCTTATGTGATGGCCTAAATGAAAAAGGATATAGTTAATTTGTTCACGATTTAAAAACCCAATCATTGTTAATCAATTTTATTTTCAACGTATTCATATAAACCAAGGAGGTTTTTAGCGCTAGATTTCCAGTTATATTTACTCTTTATTGCCTCAATACCATTTTTTGAGTATATAAGAAGTTTATCCCTATTATCTATTAGGTAGCTAACCTTTTGGGCGAAATCTTCAGGTGAGTTGTATGTGTATGTTATTCCTATTTCTATTTCGTTCACAATCCTGACAATAGATTTACAATCGCTAGCTATTAAGGGAATCCCTGCGCTCATATATTCAAATAGCTTATTAGGAGAAGAGTTATCACTTTGCTCTGAGCGAACATGAGGAATGACTGCAATATCGGTTTTAGATAATATCTTAATAGCTTCTGAACGTTCAACTTTACCAAAAAAATGCACAATATCATTAACTCGTAAATCCTCAGTTAGCTTTTTAAGAAAAGCTAAATATTTCCCATCCCCAGCAACCCTCAGGCGTACATTCTTATTATTTTGTTTCAAAATAGGTAAGCCCTTAATTATGTACTGTAGACCTCGAGCTTCGGTTATTCCGCCAATATAAGTAATTGTAAAAAAATTCTCATCAATCACTTTCTCGATTCTCTCCTCCGAATTTACAGGTGTATTTTCAACTACAAATATTTTATTAATATCTACACCAATGTTACTAATGCGATTTTTCATTTCTTGGACAACGGTAATAACTGCATCAGCACTTTTGGTCATATCCTCTTCATACCTTCTCCACTGGTTTTTCGATGATAAAAGTTTCCCAATTAAAGTGTTAGTGTGCTGGGACACTTCCAACAAAGCCGGATAATTTTCGTGGAGATCAATTATAAACTTTACGCCTTTACTCCGTTTAACTTCCAACCCTATTTTAGCTAAAGGAAGATCATGAATATGAATTGCATCAATCCTTTCTTTTCGTAAAATCATTTTTACGAATGAGCGCCAGAAGTTGAAGTAGAAAGGAAATTTAAGTGCACCAACACTAGATTTAAGAATAAATGGAGATATTTTTTTTCGATATATAGTACAGTTAATGGTTTTCTCAACATAAGTCAGATCTTTACTGGTTGAAGAAGCAACTACTACTTTATGTCCTGCTTCGTATAAGCTTTGTACCTCCTTATCAACCCTTACGTCGCCAGGAAAGTCGTTTTCGAGTAGCATTAGAATAACCATAAAGTCAACCGTTTTTAATTAATGCTGAAATATAAATGAAAAAGCATCGCAAAATGAATATTTGTGATTTAGAAAGAGCAGTAGATTAGCATCTACTTTTCTATCCTAAATTATGCAGGATCAAATATAGCTAAGTATTTTAGTGTTAATAATGGATACCATCTTTTTTGCAACATCTGTTCCAAATACATGGCTCGGCAAACTTGAAGGGGAGAATGATTCAATTGTTTCAATCAAATTTGGATTTGAAACATCTAGAAGAATATTCCATCCTTCATTCACAGTTTCTAACCATTCAGTTTCAGGTCGGAGAGTGATACATGGCTTATGAAGTAGAAATGCCTCTTTTTGAATTCCGCCCGAGTCAGTAATAATTCTTACTGAAGAAGTTTGAAGTTTAATGAAATCGAGATACCCAACAGGTTTTATTAGTTGAAAATTTGAAGGAATTTTAATGTTATTTTTTTCAATAATTGATTTTGTTCTTGGATGTACTGGGAATACAATATGTGTATTGAGTGAGCCTAACTTATTAATAATAGTGATTAATTTGTCTGGGTCATCAACATTGTACGGACGATGAAGCGTAAGAAGGGAAAATGGTTTTTTATCTAGATTTAAAGATTCAATAAATGTTGATCCTTTTGACTTATTTAACCCCCAAGCCAATGAGTCAACCATTATATCACCTGTAAGGTAAGACTTTGAAAGAAGACCTTCTTTGTCAAGATTAACCATTGCTGTTTCAGTGGGAACAAATAAAAAATTTGATGTGTGATCTGCAACAATTCGATTAATTTCTTCAGGCATTGTTCTATTAAAGCTTCGCAGACCAGCTTCGATATGCAGGCAAGGAATACAAAGCTTTGACGCAGCCAAAGAGCCAGCCAATGTAGAGTTTGTATCTCCAAAGACAATAACTAGGCCAGGTGATTCCTTTAATAAAACAGTCTCAATGGATGATAACATTTGGCTGGTTTGTTGACCATGAGTCCCGCCGCTTATATTTAAATTATAGGTAGGTTTGGGGATTTCAAGGTCGCGGAAGAATAAATCGGACATTTCTGAATCAAAATGCTGACCTGTATGAATTATTAATTCTGAATGAAATTCCCTTAACTCCCTTGAGAGAGGACCTAACTTAATAAATTGTGGTCTGGCACCAACTATAGAAACAATTTTCAAAGGTTTATTTTTTGATTATGATGTAAAAGTAAAAATAATATTTGAGTGGGGGAAGTATATATAAAAGTGATGATATGAGGTTTATAAACCTCTAGCAGATTTAAGTTAATGAAAAAGAGCAATAGTATTCTATTGCTCTTTCATATGATATTTTTTAGAAGTAAGCTATTTACAATTGTATAGCGTAGTTACTTCACTTTGACTTAATGCTCTATTATAGAATGCAACTTCATCTATAGAACCGTTAAAAAAGTAAGGTGCCTGGGTGGAGTTGCCACAGTCTTTTCTGCCAATAGTGCCAGGGTTGCTAGAGTATATTAGGTTTGAGGCATATCCCTCGTATGTACCCCCGTCATTTACTCCATTAATATATAATTGTATATCCGATGCATTGTTATATACTCCTACCATATGGTACCATTGACTCACTTGAATCACGGAACTTCCTTTTTTACCATATCTAGAGTTAATAGAAATATAATTTCCGTTTCCAATTGATATTGTAGGATTGCCATATATGGTAATTGTAAACCATGATCCCGTATATACATCTAATGCGTAGTCGGTAGTTAAAAGTTGGTTAGAAGGACTGTAGCTCTCAATCTTAAACCAGCAGGATATTGAGAATGGGAATTGCGGCTTTAACAGAGAGTTGTTCGGAAAATCAATATACTGATCAATTCCATTAAAGTGGTATGCGCTATTTGCATTTCCAAACCTATCATTTGTTAGTGATGCATTACAATAAGCATCTAGTTGATTTTGACTTGCATCCTTAGTATTTCCATTAAATGGATAATAAGCTATTAATCCGTTTGTAATAATATTATTTTCAGCCTTTTGAAGAATGACAACAAGAGGGTTGTCTTTGTTATAGCCTTGCAGTTCATAAAGATTTAGATCGGAAGTATAAATTTGGTATCCATCTTTAGTTATTGTCAATACATAATTACCTTCTTCATTCCTTAAAGGGATAATGCTTGTTGTTGCCGATAATGCAGTTGAAAGAATTATTGAGTTATCCTTGGCGATGTTAATCCGTGAAGTGGTAAGCATAAAATTATTAGTTGTATCATTATAGACGAAGACGCTTACATAAAAGTTGAATATGTCAACAATATTAAATGAAAAGGTTGTGTAGCCGTAATCTTCGGGAGTTCCACCATTGTTTTCAAGCACTTCAACTTCGACCTTGGTCACTTCATCTTTATTTACACTAAAATCAATTGGCAGAGGATTAGATACAAGATAAGCCAACGAAGAGCCAACTTTTGGTGTAAGGTATAACACATTGCCATTTGCATCTACAACCAAGAAATCGGATAATTTGTAATTACCAACTTCTAGAGAAATCGGTTTGCTAATGTAGTTACCATTCATGTTATATAAAGGAATTTGCTCCAAGTTGTAAACCAAATTACCAGCATTATCGGTTATGCTTATAATGATTGAATACGGAGCACTAGCACTATCATTAGGATTTTGACGGGCTGCCTTCTTTACTCCGTCAACTATAGTAGTGTAGTTGAATACTATTTTACCTGAAACTTTTACATTATCATTATTTTCTTTTTTACATGAAACGAAAAAAGAGGTAATAATTAAAGCAAGAATAAGAAAAGGAATTTTTTTCATTTATTTATTTTTTTGTTTCTTAATTTAAAGTTAAGAAAGAAAATCGTATTTACAAATCAACATTCAATCTTTTTAGTGTATTTAATCAATTCTGCTGGCAATTCAGTTGTTTGAGAAAAGAAACTTTAGTTGATTCTTATTATCAAGATTAAATAGAAAATAAAAGGAGCAATAGAATTCTATTGCTCCTTTTATTCATTTAGTATAAACTAAACTACAGGCAATAGTATAAATTGGATATATCACTTTGTGTTAAAGCTCTATTGTAAAAGGCCACATCATCAATTGAGCCCAAGAAATATAAATCGGCTTTTCTGCCAATGCTTCCTCCGCTACTTATGTATCCTAGAGATGTTGCACTTCCGGAATATACTCCGACATCTTTAATATTATTTACATAAATCTCCATTTCTGTTGCGCTTTTGTAAACACCTACAACATGAATCCATTGATTTAGTTGAACTTGTTGTGTTGTTCCAACCATCGTTTTTCTTGTTGAAGATGAAATACTCCCACCATCACCATAGTGTAATATTATATAGCCATCGGTAGAAACCTGAATCCAAGCACCAGCATTTAACGTTAATGAGTAATTTGTTGATAACAAAACATTATTTACATTAAACTCTTCGAGTTTAAACCACAATGAAATTGAGAATGGGAATTGAGGCCTTAATATGGAGTTGTTTGGTAGATCAATATATTGGCTTGTTTCATTAAAGTGATAGGCTCTATTGGAACGACCAAATCTATCATTCGAAGGTGTTGCATTGCAAGTACCAACTAAATTATTTTCTGTTGAATCATTTGTATTACCAGAAAAGGGGTAATAAGCTAAGAGACCATTTTGAGGAACTTCATAGACATTTATTAAGTTAATTGTAACCATTGCACTCGATGACAAACTATTTTTGTAGTTGTCTCTTACTTTAACACCGATTTCAAAAACAGGTCGAGTTTCATAATCCAAAGCATTTTTGTTATTTACGGTAATTATTCCAGTTAGGGAGTCAATTTTAAAAGCATCATCAAAATTGCCAGATATAATAGAAAAGATAAGTTTTTGCTGGCTATCAATATCAGAAGCCACCACCGTATCAACAACAGTTTCATTCGGTGAGTTTTCATTGATTGAGAATTGCTGATCTTCAATTGAAGGAGGTGTGTCAATGAAAGGATCATCTTGCTGACAAGAATAAACGATAAATCCAAGTAATAAAGTAGTTGTTAGAACAAAGATTGTTTGAAGTTTTTTCATTTTTATTAATTATTATGATTTCTATATTAAGAGTAGAAATAATAATTATTAATACAAACGAAATATTTTTACTCTTTTCTTAACGCATTCCATCCCTGTGCTCTTAGCTCAATCTCATTTCCATCGGGGGTGATTAAATATGCTCCTGAGTTTTCGGGGGTAATATGACCAATTATTGATACCCCTTCAATTTCAGATATTTTATCATGGAACTTAATTGGTACAGTAAAGAGTAATTCGTAATCTTCACCTCCATTGAGAGCCGCAACAATTGCATCAATTCCCATTTCCTCGGCTATTTTAAAGGTTTGTTGGTCGATAGGTAACTTTTCGAGGTAGATATGGCATCCAACATTTGAATTTTTGCAGAGATGTAATACTTCTGACGATAAACCGTCAGATATATCAATCATTGCATTGGGCTTTATGTCTTGTTCTTTCAGTTTTTCAAGAATCGATTTTCTTGCTTCGGGTTTGAGGTATCGTTCGAGGATATAATCCCAGCCCGTAAATTGTGGTTTTATATTTGGATTACCATCGAATACTTTCTTTTCACGTTCGAGCAACTGTAAGCCCATGTAAGCAGCCCCAAGGTTACCAGTAACGCATATTAAATCGTTCTCTTTTGCTCCACTTCTGTAGCATAAATCTTTTTCATCTGCTTCGCCAATTGCGGTAATGCTAATGGTTAACCCAGTGTATGATGAGGAGGTGTCTCCCCCAATCAAATCAACGCCATACCGTTCGCAAGCAATGTAAATTCCGTTGTATATTTCATCTAGGTCTTCAAGGCAAAAGCGCTTTGATATTCCAATTGAAACGGTGATCTGTTTTGGGGTTGCGTTCATTGCGTAAACATCGCTTAAATTCACAACCACAGCTTTATAGCCTAAGTGCCTTAAAGGGAAGTACGTAAGGTCAAAATGGATTCCCTCAAGGAGTAAATCCGTGGTAACAACCATTCTTTTCCCTTCGGGATTTATCACCGCTGCATCATCACCAACACCTTTGACTGTTGATTTATTTATGCATTTTGCATTTTGGGTTAAATGATCAATTACTTGGAATTCACCTAATTCGTGAAGTTCGGTACGTTTTTGTTTATCAGACATTATTGAACGGTTTATTCAAACAAAGATATGAAGAATAAGCGGTTTGTCTAGTATAAGTTGATAAGGGAATAAGTTAATAGGTTAAAAAGTTCAAAAAGAGAATGAGATTCTGAAAAGTCGAACAACCCTCAACTAAAAACTACTTAATTACAATCCCTTCTTTTGCTAACGAGTTTATAAAGTACTGTTTATCGGGGAGTGTTGACTTTTCGAGTTGGTCGAACCAGAATTTAGCTGAAACATTATCCCCTTTATCATGATAAATTCTAATTAAGTTGAAATATGAGTAGCCGTAAACGTGGGTAGGGAAAAGAGGAATAATTTCAACAACTTTTGTGAAGCAATCAATTGCTTCATCGGTTTTATTGGCAGCATATAGTTCCACCCCTTTTGCGTAAAGTTTGATATCGCTATTTAGTTTTTCATCCAGAATAATTTCCGTGAATCGGAAGCAGGATTTGTCGCAGTTCTCAACCAAATTTAATAATCTAGTATCACTCGGAATACTTGGGAAAACAAGCGTGAAGTTTAGCTTCTCCCCAATCCTTTTAAAATTATATGCCGATGGGCATCTTGGAATACCTCGTGCTTTTGTAATGTTAAATCGTTTATGGCTTTTTACGTTTTCAATATAAATATCTTTGTCGGCACAAAACCATCCACCCTGAGCAAGTTTATTCTCTACTGATAAATTTATTACTGTGGAATCACCGTAAAAACTTATTGAGGTTATCCTTAAGTCTTGATGTGTTTGTTCTGCAACAGCGGGCTCGTTAATAGTTTTTTGCGCTTTAATTGAAGAAATACATGCAACAGCTATAAATATTAAGATTAATTTTTTCATAGGTATAAAATTAACAAGGGTCGGATTGATCCGACCCTTGCAAGATAGTAATTTTTAAGCAGTTTACTAGAAACGATAGTCAACGCCAATTGAAAAGTCAATATTTGTACGGTTGTAAGTTTCCTTGTAAGGAACTTGAACTACAGGTGCGCTTGAAATTTGATAATACGAGGTTTTATTATCCGATGTGTACATGGTGTAAAGCATACCTAAATTGATTCGCATCTTTTCAGTAACTTTTACTGCACCACCAAAACCTACAGTATTTGAGGTTAAACTATGAGCTAGATCAGTTTGATAGCCCTGTCCAACGCCAGTTTTTGTATATAGATATCCTGCTGAAATCAGAATCTTTTCTGTAATATCATATTCTCCACCAAAAGAGATTTCATAAAGATTTCCATCTATACTTTTCTTAACGCCTGGAGCAGATTCGATGTCAGCATCTTTATCAAAATAGTAGTGAATACCAGTTGCTAATCTCAATTGAGGTAATACTTTATATCCTATTCCAACTGCTAAGATTGCAGGAATATCACTTTTGATTTTTGCTCCATCAACAAACTGTGCTTTTACTAAATCCTTCTTTGTGTTATTCTTGAGTTCAAGTTTAGTTTTAAATTCATATTTAATACCAATATTTAATTTTTCTCCGAAAGTTAAGTTAACGCCAAGAATAGGTGCATAACCAGTACCTTTTTGTTCAACATCAACCTCTTGGTTTGATGTCATTGCTGCATAAGCTGCATTTCCTGCTTTAGTGAAAAAGGTATCAGCACGCATTAAACCACCCGATGGATTAAGTAAAGGATGATGTGGGTCAATCATAACATCTTTTATGTGTCCTTTGTATGTATTTTTTGCAAAAATCATTCTTACCCCTGCAGATACAGAAATCATCTTATTTATCTCATAAGCGGCATTTACTTGTGCTCCCCAAAATATGCTAGTCCCCTTAAAATAAATATCTGCCGAATATTTTGTACAAAAACCCGCCCCATACATTGCAGATAACTGTGTTGGAATTGAAGAATAAGGGATCTCAAAACTTGGTAAGCCTGTGTTGTATTCTGCTGATCCACCACCTGAATTTGGTTGGAATCCAAAAGCAAATGCAAATTTATCCTTTTTGTATACAGCATAAAAATCTGGGAATAAAGGTGCTGCAACATCACCCACATACTTTTTCTCATTTATGTATGGGTAGGTGTTTTCGATCGTTTTCTTTTGGAAAATGGTTTGGTTGCTTAATGAGATATGAAATCCATTCTCAAGTTTAGTTAACCCTGCAGGGTTGTAGTAAATAGCATCGATATCTGTCGATGCATCGCGGGCGAGCATACGCACAAACTGCGTACTTTGATTCGAGTTTGTAACAATACCACCGGCATTTACCATTGCAGGTAAAATAATTCCGGTTAACATTAAAACTAGTAGTAATCTTTTCATAGATTTTCGTTTAAGGTTATTACTTTTTTCGTTTAGGTTTCGAATTAAATTGAACGTATGTACAAGACAAATGTTTGAACAACACACGTTGACAAACAATGTTTGGTTAGTTCAGAAATAAAAAAATCAAATGATCAAAAACTGGGAAAGAAATCCTGTTTGTAAGCCTAAATTGTAGGATTTGTGTTGAGAAGTGAAATGGTTAAAACGATTGGATTTGTAACCCTGCGACTTTAACTTGTAAGAATCAAAAGAGGAGTCTTTTTTCTCTGGGCTACGATAAAATACGCTCTAAAACGATTTGTAAACAAATCGTCTAACAAATACATAATATGCTACAATTGCCAGAAATATTCTTGCCCTGCGCATCGAATCAGGGTATCAATTTGAGTGCTAATATAGATAATAATAAATAACAACAAAACTTTTTAAACCTTGAACAACGGCAATTTATATCAACCTAATTGATGATATCTTCAATTTTACTAGTGAATTGGCGGGTTTTGTTCAATAAAAAACTTTATTCCTATTTAAATCATTACATGCCAGCTTTTTATTAACTTGAACAAAAATTTCAATTTAAGGTTACTTCTAATAAAAATAGCATGATATGAAAAGGCTTGATATATTCTTTAAATTCTTATTGGTTAGCGTACTCCTACTTCTAATTTCAGGGAGTATTAAGTCCCAAAATACTAGTTCAGGATATACCTTTACCATTACCAAGCAGGTGAAAACTACACCTGTAAAAAACCAGCAAAGCACTGGAACTTGTTGGAGTTTTGCAACCACATCTTTTATCGAAACTGAACTTTTAAGATTAGGCCAACCGGAATTCGATTTATCTGAAATGTACTTTGTTCGATATGTTTATTTAGACAAAGCCAATCTTTATATAAGATTTCAGGGAACTAACAACTTTAGCGAGGGAGGACAGGCTCACGATGTACTCAATGTAATGCGTAATTATGGGATTGTAACTGATGATGCATACCCAGGGAAAAATTATGGGAGCAACTATCATAATCACGGTGAGTTAGAAGCTAACCTGAAAAGTTTTATGGAAACAACGCTTAAAAAAGAAGATGGGAAGCTAACAACAGCATGGGCACCAGCTTTTGAGGCTATTGTTGATACCTATTTAGGGAAAGTACCCCAAGAGTTTAATTTTAATGATAAGAAGTATTCTCCAACATCATTGCTTGAATCAACTGGATTAAAAGTTGATGACTATGTTGAAATAACATCTTTTAATCATCACCCATACTACAAACAGTTTATTCTTGAAATTCCTGACAACTGGCATCGCGATTTGTATTACAATCTTCCACTGGATGAGCTTATGCAAGTAATTGACAACGCTCTTATGAATGGGTACTCAGTTTGCTGGGATGGTGATGTAAGCGAAAAAGGCTTTGCCTATAAAAAGGGGGTTGCCATAATTCCTGCGGGTAAGGTTGAAGACTTAAAAAATTCTGATATGAGTCGTTGGACTGAAATACCCGAAAAGGATCGAATTTCACAAATGTATAATTTCAACGGACCTGTACCCGAGTTAAATGTTACACAGGAGAATAGGCAGCTAAACTTCGATAATCAAACCTCAACCGATGATCACCTGATGCATTTGGTTGGCTTGGCTACTGATCAGAATGGAACAAAGTACTATTATACCAAGAATAGCTGGGGACTCGACTACTCACCCTATAGCGGATATTTATATATGTCGGAGTCCTATGTTCGGATGAAAACCATAGCAATTCTTATCCATAAGGATGCAATACCTACCGAAATTGCAATGAAATTGGGATTAATTAAAATCCGAGGGATAGGGAAATAAAACAACAAGAAGCCTGATCTCAAAATCAGGCTTCTTTAATAAACTAAAAGGTTACATCCCCGTAGCTGAGCATTGTTCATTCTGCCTAGAACCTCGAACGATTCATCATCGTAAACTTTTCCTAAGTCCTCGGTTTGGATAAACGAGCAGGAGTAAACATTAGCAAGATCAATGATATTTATTGCGCCAGCACGTTGATTTGGAAGGGTTGAGAATGGATCGTACGGATCGCGGATAATTATTTTCATCCATGGGGGACAACGAAATATCCCTTTCCCATTAGAATATGCTTGCGATAGCAGTTCAGTCATTCCATATTCAGAATGAATTGCATCTATTCCAAATGCTTCGCAAAGCTGATTGTGAAGTTCTTCCCTAACCATCTCCTTTTTTCTTCCCTTCATTCCACCAGTTTCCATTACAATGGTATTATTTAGCCGGAGTTTGAACTTCTCAGCAAAATCGGCAAGGGCGAAAGAAACGCCAATTAACAAACACTTTTGTCCAACACTATCTAATCGTTTTAGCCTATTGGCTAATTCATCAACCTCGTTAAGGAAAAAACCACTTTCGGGAAGCCCTGAAAGCTTTATAAGCTCATCAACCATATACACTAACGATGAACCCTGACGTTCGAGGTAGGAGGGGAGCAATGCAAGAATGCAATATTCATTAGGGTTACCATAAAATTTTGCAAAGGAGGTAAGGAAACTGTTCTTATACAGATTCACATCAGCTACAAAATGTTTACTGGTTTGGGTTCCTGTTGTTCCGCTACTTGTAAAAGTTATTTCGGTTGGAAAAACAGAGGGTTTTATTTCATGAGTTTTAAAGAACTGAATGGGAAGGAATGGAATTTTATCCAAACTATCAACATCATCTACATTAACTTTCAACCTAGTTAGGTATTCTTTGTAAATGGGAATATTTTCGGATTGATACCGAAAAATTCTCAAAGCAACATTCACAAATTGCTCATTATTGCTAATGTTGAAAATATCATTTTTGATTTGTTCCATAGTACAAAGATATGCGATGTTAACAATGAAAAAAAGCCATCCAAAAATTGTCGGATGGCTTTAAGTATTTAATAAAAATTAGATTATCCTCTAATGGCTTTAATGCCTGGTAATTCTTTACCTTCCATATATTCAAGCATAGCACCACCACCTGTAGAAACGTAGCTAATTTTCTCGCTAAGATTCATTTTGTTAACCGCAGCAACGGAGTCACCACCCCCAACAAGGCTAAATGCTCCTTTTTCGGTAGCTTTGGCTACAGCCAATGCAATACCCGATGTTCCAGCAGAGAATTTCTCCATTTCAAAAACACCCATTGGTCCATTCCAAAGAATAGTTTTTGATTTTTCAATGACATCGCTGAAAAGTTTAATAGTTTCAGGTCCAATATCTAAACCCATCCAACCATCAGGAGTAACGTCAATTTTCAAATGTTGGGTGTTTGCGTTTGCATCAAATGCATCTGCATTAATGGCGTCAACTGGGAGGTAAACATTTACTCCTTTCTCTTTTGCTTTCTTTAAAAGTTCGAGGGCTAAGTCGAGTTTATCTTCTTCGCAAAGTGATTTACCTATTTTTCCACCTTGCGCTTTGATGAAGGTATAGGTCATACCACCACCAATGATTAAGTTATTAACTCTACCTAGTAAGTTTTCGATAAGAAGTATCTTATCAGAAACCTTTGCACCACCCATAATAGCAGTAATAGGCTTGTCGTTGCTATGTAGAACTTTATCCATAGCTTTTAGCTCGCTTTCAATCAGGTATCCAAACATACTATCATTTGGAAAGTACTGACAAATCAATGAAGTTGAAGCATGGGCACGGTGAGCGGTTCCAAAAGCATCGTTAACATAGCAGTTAGCATAGCTAGCAAGTTGCTTAACAAACGCCTTTTGTTTCTCTTTTGTAACGGCTTTTGCTGCTTTCTTCTCTTCTTCGGTAGCAGTTTCGGGTAAACGTGGTTTACCTTCCTCCTCCTCGTAATAGCGAAGATTTTCAAGAATAAGAATTTCACCAGGTTTGAGGTTTGCTGAAAGTGTTTTTGCTGATTCACCCACACAATCATCAGCAAATTTTATCTCTTTTCCTCCTAAGAGTTTTGATAGAACAGGTAGTACAGGCTTTAATGAGTATTTAGATTCAACACCTTCAGGACGTCCTAGGTGTGACATCAGAATAGCCGAACCACCATCGTTAATTATTTTCTTTATTGTTGAAAGAGCACCGCGGATGCGGGTATCATCGGTAACCTCGAAGGTTTTCTTATTAAGGGGTACATTAAAATCAACCCTAACAATTGCCTTTTTCCCGGCAAAGCTATAGCTATCAATTTTTTGCATGGTATAAATTTATTTAGTTAAACGAATAGCAAATATAAGGTATAGTCGAACATCTTCCCCTGTTTTTATCACTTTTCAACGCAAACGTTTGATATCTTAATCGTTGACAAAGTATAGATTTTAGAGTTTTATCCTAATATTATTGGAGCAGATTTAAGGTAGTTAGTCTTTTATCCTTACCAATAATCACTTTAAATTACATTCAACTATTTTTTAGTACTTTTGGATGGTCACTTAAATTTATAGAATTAAATAGGATGCAATTCAAGGATATTGTTGGACAAGAACAGGTTAAGCAAAGATTAATTAAATCGGTTAAAGAGGGTAGAATTCCCCATGCGCAGCTTTTTACCGGACCAGAAGGAACAGGAAAACTAGCACTTGCAATTGCTTATGCGCAGTATATTTGCTGTTTGAACAGATTAGAGGACGATTCGTGCGGTACATGCCCATCATGCCGGAAGTATGCTAAGCTAATTCACCCCGATTTACATTTTGTTTTCCCTATAATTCTTTCAGAAAAAAAATCAGATTCTGATGACGATAAGGGTCCGTCCGGTAAATTAAGCGATGCCTTTTTAGTACAATGGAGGGAAACATTACTCGCAAACCCATACATCACTGAAACAGATTGGTATGAGGTGATAGGAGCCGAGAATAAACAGGGAATAATCGGCACAACAGAGAGTTCGGATGTTATTCGAAAGCTCAGCTTGAAAAGCTACGAATCGGAGTACAAAACGATGATCATTTGGCTTCCAGAGCGAATGAACCAATCAGCAGCAAATAAGTTGTTAAAACTTATAGAAGAGCCTCCTGTAAACACAGTGTTTTTAATGATAAGTGAAAACCCAACACAGCTATTAAAAACAATATTATCCAGAACGCAGATTGTAAAAGTTCCCCCTATTCATCGCGATAGTATTGCTCTTGCCTTGGTGGATAGGTATCAGCTAAACCCTGCAAAAGCAAATGAGATTAGCCGGGTTTCGAATGGTAGTTTTCAAAAGGCAATTAGCCTAATTTCGGTTCAGGAGGAGAATCCAAACTTCGTTATGTTTCGCCAGTTAATGAGACTTTGCTACTCCAATGATGTTTTAGGTTTGCTCGATTGGGTAAACGAAGCAGTATCGCTAGGTCGCGAGCAGCAAAAGGAATTGCTTACGGAATCGCTGAGATTGCTGAGAGAAAACTTAATGCTGAATATTGATCTTGAGGATATTTCCTACCTTGCAGGTGAAGAGGTAGATTTCAGTAAGAAATTCTCACCTTTTATAAATAAGGAAAACGTTTATAAGATATTCAATGAGTTTAACTTAGCTATTGACCATATATCTCGTAACGGGAATCCACATATTATCTTTACCGACATGTGTATGAAGCTGGTTAAGATGATCAATAAGTAGAAAATTTTTAAGATACTGATTATAAAAGAAAAAGCCGGGTAATCCCGGCTTTTTAGCTGTGCTATATCAATATTAAAGTTTTCTCTTAACCTCAACTTCTTGGAAGCTTTCAATAATATCTCCAGTTTTAATATCGTTGAAATTCTTAATATTTAAACCGCATTCGAAACCGTTTAGCACCTCTTTGGCATCATCCTTAAATCGTTTTAACGACTCGAGTTCACCAGTGTAAACAACAATACCATCGCGGATAAGTCTTGCTTTATTGTTTCGAACTATCTTACCTTCTCTAACAATACATCCTGCAACGGTTCCAACCTTTGTAATTTTAAAAGTATCGAGTACTTCGGCGGTACCAACAATCTCCTCTTTAAGTTCAGGTGATAGCATCCCTTCCATCGCATCCTTGATCTCATTGATAGCATCGTAGATGATAGAGTAAAGACGAACATCAATTTCTTCCTTTTCAGCAAGTCTACGAGCACCAATTGATGGCCGAACCTGGAATCCGATTACGATAGCATTTGATGCTGCTGCAAGTAGAACGTCCGATTCAGAAATTTGTCCAACGGCCTTGTGGATTACATTTACCTGAATCATTGGGGTTGATAGCTTGATTAGCGAATCAGATAGCGCTTCAATTGATCCGTCAACGTCACCTTTTACAATGATGTTAAGCTCTTGGAAGTTACCAATTGCAATACGACGACCAATCTCATCAAGTGTAATATGTTTCTGGGTTCTAAGACCCTGCATACGCTGAAGCTGCTCGCGTTTATTGGCAATCTCTTTGGCGTCGCGGTCGGTATCCATTACGTTAAAGTAGTCACCTGCTTGAGGTGCCCCATTTAGCCCAATTACCTGCACTGGCATTGATGGACCAGCTACGTCAATTCTATTACCACGCTCGTTAAACATCGCCTTAACGTGGCCAAAGTTTGTTCCTGCAATCATAATATCACCCTGCGATAGGCTTCCTGATTGAACAAGAACAGTTGCTGTGTATCCTCTACCCTTATCCAAGGTTGATTCTACAACAGTACCGATAGCTTTTTTATTAGGATTTGCTTTCAAATCGAGCATCTCGGCTTCAAGAAGAACCTTATCAAGCAGTTTGTCAATATTTGTTCCCTTCTTTGCAGAAATCTCCTGACTTTGGTACTTACCACCCCAATCCTCAACAAGGTAGTTCATATTAGCAAGTTCTTCCTTAATTTTCTCAGGATTTGCATTGGGTCTATCGATCTTGTTTATCGCAAATACGATAGGTACACCTGCTGCACTCGCGTGGTTAATAGCCTCAATAGTTTGGGGCATAACTGCATCGTCAGCAGAAACTACAATGATTACAATATCAGTAATTTTGGCTCCACGGGCACGCATCGCAGTAAATGCTTCGTGACCAGGAGTATCAAGGAATGTGATTTGTTTTCCTTTTTTAACTTCAACGCTATACGCACCAATGTGCTGGGTAATACCACCTGCCTCACCACCAATTACGTTGGTATGACGAATATAGTCGAGTAACGATGTTTTACCATGGTCTACGTGACCCATTACGGTTACAATAGGAGGTCTTGGTTTTAGATCCTCAGGCTTATCCTCTTCAGCCTTAATAGCTTCTTGAAGTTCAACGCTTACAAATTCGACCTTGTAGTCAAACTCATCGGCAACTAGAGCCATCGTTTCAGCATCAAGACGTTGGTTGATAGATACCATTAGGCCGAGGTTCATACAAACCTCAATAACCTCAGTTGGTGAAACGTTCATCATTGATGCAAGTTCACTTGCAGATACAAATTCGGTAACTTTAATTATTTTTCTATCTAGCTCTTGTTGCTCTAGTTCTTGTTGTTGACGAGCGCTAACAAGGTCGCGTTTCTCACGACGATATTTTGATCCTTTTGACTTTCCTCCTTTAGAAGTAAGCCTTGCAAGGGTTTCTTTAATCTGCTTTTGAACTTCCTCTTCGCTAACCTCTTGACGAATTACTTTTTTCTTCTTCTTGTTAAGATTTTTGCGTGGCTGAAGTTCTAAACGAGGCTTATTTTGCTGTGGTTGCCCAGCAGTTTTTTCGCCCGGAGCCGGAATGCTAACCTTTTGGTTATCTTTTCGGATTCTCTTACGGCGTTTTTTCTTATTCGACTTATCGTTATCAGAAGATGAAGCTACAGGTTGTTTTTTCTTTACTTCAAAAGCTTCAAGGCTAATTTTTCCAACTACAGTTGGTCCTGAAAGTTTTTCAATCTCGCTTCTGTAAATAACCACTTCCTTTGGCTCAACCTTAACGCTTTCGCGAGGTTCAATTGGTTTTTCAATTGGCTCTTCGACAGGCTTTGTAGTCTGTGGATGTTGAGGCTTATGCTCTTTTTTCTTTTGCTCTTGTTGCTCTTTGTGATGCTTTTGCTTTGGATGCTCTTGCTTTGGATGCTCCTGCTTTGGATGTTCTTGTTTTGGATGTTCCTGCTTTTGGGTTGGACGAGTTTTCTGATTTAAGTTATCAAGATCAACCTTACCAACCACTTTTGGCTTTTCAACATGAACAGGGGCTGTATCAATATGCTCCGGTTTTTTCTCCACCTTTGGTTGATGTTCTTTTTCTTCTTTTTTGGGATGTGCTTTTGGAGCTTCCTTTTCTTGACTTTCCTTATGTTCAGCAGGTTTGTGTGTAACATGTTGCTGTTTTTTAGGAGCTAAAGCATCGAGATCGATTTTTCCCTTAACCTTAATATCTATTGAAGGTTTTTCAAAATTTGGTGCCTCTTTATGTTTAGAGGAAGAAAGGATGTTTTTGATGAATTCTTCATCGTCAGTATCGGGAGTATCAACCTCCTCTTCAACTTCCTTGTCAACATCATCAATTGAAACTGTTTCTTTCTTATCTCTAAGACCTTTTAAACTCACTTTTTGTGATTCCATCTTTAAATTAACTTCAGAACCATACTCCTTAGAGATAAGGGCATAAAGATCGTTGTCAATTTTATAGTTAGGATCGCTAGGAATCTTATGACCCTTCTTATGAAGAAAATCAACAATGGTAGTAATACCAACATTAAACTCCCTTGCAAGTTTACTAAGTCTTAACGATTTCTCGACATTTGTCATACCAGGTAATCCCCGTTTATTTATTAATTAATTGCAAAACTAAGCCAATGGCCAATTTATTCAAACTCTGACTTAAGAATTCTTATAACTTCTTTTACAGTTTCCTCTTCAAGGTCGGTACGTTTTACCAGCTCCTTAAATGGAATTTCGAGTACGCTCTTCGCTGTATCGCACCCAATCCCCTTGATAGCATCAATGATCCATCCTTCGATTTCATCACCAAATTCATCAAGATTAACATCCTCCTCGTCCTCGGTATCGGTTTCGCGGTAAACATCAATTTCGTAACCAGTTAGCTGGCTTGCTAGTTTAATGTTAAAACCACCTTTTCCAATGGCCAAAGAAACCTCGTTAGGTTTTAGGTAAACCTCAGCGCGTTTGCCAGCCTCGTCAATTTTGATTGAGGTAATTCTTGCAGGGCTTAATGCGCGGGTTATGTAAAGTTGAGTGTTATTTGTGTAGTTAATAACATCAATATTTTCGTTACGTAATTCACGAACAATACCATGAATACGGCTTCCCTTCATACCAACGCAAGCACCAACTGGGTCAACTCGCTCGTCGTATGATTCAACGGCAACTTTTGCTCTTTCGCCAGGAACACGTACAATCTTTTTAATGGTAATTAAACCATCAAAAATCTCAGGTACCTCAAGCTCAAATAAACGCTCGAGGAATACAGGTGATGTTCTGGAAAGGATGATTAACGGGCTGTTGTTGCGCATCTCAACTCTAATTACTACCGAACGGATTGTATCCCCTTTACGGAAATAATCGGTTGGGATTTGCTCTGTTTTTGGAATGATAAGCTCGTTACCTTCATCATCAAGGATAAGAATTTCTTTCTTCCAAACTTGGTATACTTCGCCCGTAACAATCTCTCCAATTCTATCCTTATATTTATTATAGATATTGTTCTTTTCAAGCTCTAGAATACGTGATGTGAGGTTTTGCCTTAGAGCAAGAATTGCTCTACGTCCAAAATCGATAAGTTTAACCTCGTCGGTAACCTCTTCGCCTATTTCGTAATCCTCGTCAATTTTTTTTGCAGCAGATAATGAAATTTGTCGGTTGGGGTCTTCCACAGCACCATTCTTAACCACTTCACGGTTTCTCCAGATTTCAAAGTCGCCCTTATCGATATTGATAATGATGTCGTAGTTATCATCCGATCCGTACATTTTGATTAGCATGTTCCTGAAAACATCTTCCAGTACGCTCATCATCGTAGGCCTATCGATATTCTTCAGCTCCTTAAACTCGGCAAATGTGTCAATCAGATTCAGGTTTTCCATCGTGTTAATATGTTTACAATCTATCTAAATGAGACTACTATTTTTGTTGACTTTATTTCGGAATACGTTAACGATAAAGTTTCAGTAACCAATTGTTTACGCTTTTTCCCTTCAATTATTACATTTTTTTCAACCTCTAAGCCAATACATTCTTCGTTTGCACTTACCAACTTCCCGTTTAATTTTTGTCCTTTTACAAGAACAACTTCAACTGCTCGCCCAATATTCTTGATGTATTGCTTTAGTACCTTCAAAGGAAGATCCAACCCTGCTGATGAAACATCCAGCTCATAATCCTCCAAATCTCTATCGAGACTTTGCTCAATAAAGCGGCTAACCGATATACACTGATCAATTGTTACCCCTTTATCCCCATCAACAAATACCATTATCTGGTTAGATGGGCTAACGATTACCTCAACCAGAAATAGTCCTTCTTCATCAATTTTTGGAGTAACAACTTTTACAACTTGCTCTTTGGTAATCATTATTTCACTAGGGTTTAACAAAACAGGGGACTCAGTCCCCTGCACATATTTTGGCAAAACCGATGCAAAAGTAGAAATTTTTTCTTTTGAAACCAAAATATTACTCTGAAAGTTAGATCAATAGTTTTAAATTATTGCCTAAAGTTGATTTAGAATAAATTATTTTAGCGGGAATTGATCAAATAGCGTAATTTTATGTTTTATTATTTTAAACCGATTAAGTAAACATAAAGTTAACACTCTAATAAGGTTAAGAAATGAAAAAGGTTTTAATAATGTTAAGTTTTATACTTGTTGCAATGCTTCAAGTATTAGGACAGGTCCCTCAGAAGTTTAACTACCAAGCAGTTGTTAGAAATTCAGATGGAACTGTAATGGCGAACCAAGCGCTTAGTGTACAGGTTCAACTTCATAAAGTTACCGCCAATGGCGATGTTGTTTACTCTGAGTCGCACTCTCTATCAACAAACCCTCAGGGAGTAATTAACCTAGTTGTAGGAGAAGGAACTGTTAAATCTGCATTATTCTCATCGATTCCATGGAGTGAGAATATATTTATTCAAATTGACATCAAAAAACCAGCTGATGCCAGCTATCAAACTATTGGAACTACTCAAATACTTTCGGTACCGTACGCTCTTTCAGCAGGTAGCGTAAAGCAGGTTGTTAGTGATGCCAACTCTACTGATGATGCTATTTTTGAGGTAAAGAATAAAGATGGAAAGGTTGTATTTGGCGTTTATCAAGGGGGGGTTCGTGTTTACGTTGACGATAACCCTAGCGTTAAAGGAGCTAGGGGAGGCTTTGCTGTTGGCGGACTTACTAACCAGGGGAAAAGTTCTGTAAGTTATCAGTATTTAGTGATCTCTCCCGATAGTTCACGTATCTATATCAATGATCTTTCTAAAGGAGCAAGGGGAGGCTTTGCTGTTGGTGGACTTACTAACCAAGGGAAATCAGTTAATAAGAACTTTTTTAAGGTAACACAGGATTCAACCTATTTTAGCAATACTATATTAACCACCGCTGATATTCTTACTACAGGTAATATAAGTACAGGTGCTGGAACTTCTTCCGGATCACAAACTGATATTGATGGCAATTCGTATAAAACCGTTCAGATTGGAAGTCAAGTTTGGTTTAAGGAAAATCTTAGAACTACCCATTACTCCAACGGTGTTGCAATTAATCCAGACTCTATAGTAGTAATAAACGATGATCCATCGAATACCCCAATTTACGGTTTATTATATGCAGGTAATGTTCTACAAACTCAATCAAAAAATGTTTGCCCCGATGGTTGGCGCTTACCTTCACAAAACGATTGGGATTCATTGTTTAGATATGTTGGGGGTCCTTATTATTTTCAAACACCGATTATTACAGGGTTAAGGCTAATAGAAAAGGGAAACACATCTGATGGTACCGGTTATTGGGTTAATAAGCTTAATGCTGATAATGCTTCAGGATTTTCGGCACGTCCAGCGGGATACGCCTATAGGGATACTGCATGGCATAGTAATAGTTTAGGTTATTATGGATATTGGTGGGGTAGAACTCTATATCAAGGTGGTTATGTTAACCTAAACAGTCAACAAATCGATGGATATTCAGGAAATATTAATAATGGTACTACACCAATGCCTTCAGATGCTTATTCTGTAAGATGCGTAAAAGGAGCTGAATTTTTAATTCCATCCAAAAAGAAATAATCTGAAAGTATTCTGATTTAGAACTTTCTTTAAAAAAGCAATAGATTAACCTGTGATCCATCCAGCTCGCAGGTTAATTTTTTTAAAACATTTCAGTTTGTTATCTTGCCTTTTTTAATAAAATTAAAATATGGATGTCACGAATAAAAAGAAAATTGTTAACGATCCTGTACATGGGTTTATCAATATTCAACATCCAATTGTTTTTGATTTAATTGAACACCCCTATTTTCAGCGACTCAGAAACATAAAACAGCTCGGGCTTACCTATTTAGTTTATCCAGGGGCAATCCATAGCCGTTTTCAGCATGCCCTTGGCGCTTTACACTTGATGAATGAAGCAATTTTGGTTCTCCGCTCTAAAGGTCATTGTATTACCGATGAAGAGGCTGAAGCTGCTTGTATTGCCATACTCTTACACGATATTGGACATGGTCCATTCTCCCACTCACTGGAATATAGCATTGCCAAGGATATTAATCACGAAACCATAAGCAGATGCTTTATGCATTGGCTGAATAAGGAGATGAATGGGCGTTTGACTATAGCCTTGGAGGTGTTTGAAGATAAATACCCAAAAAAGTTTTTACACCAGCTTGTTTCTAGCCAGCTCGATATGGATAGGTTGGATTACCTAAGGCGCGACAGCTTCTTTTCTGGAGTTACTGAGGGCGCGGTAGGTGTGGAAAGAATTATAAAAATGCTTGATGTAATAAACGATCAGCTAGTGGTTGAGGCTAAAGGGATATACTCAGTTGAAAAATTTTTAATTGCCCGAAGGCTCATGTACTGGCAGGTTTATTTACATAAAACAGTTGTTGTTGCAGAGCAAATTCTAATAAAAATGCTTCAACGCGCAAGGGAGTTAACCCACAGTGGAATCGATCTTTTCGCAACCCCTTCGTTAAAGTTTTTTTTGATCAACGATGTGGTTTTGGATGATTTTACAGCCAACGAATCAGCAAAAACTCCTTCTGAAGCACTTGTTCATTTCTCGAACCTCGATGATAGCGACATTATGATTTCAGCCAAAATTTGGCAAAAACATGATGATCCAGTCTTATCCAAATTAGCGCGGATGATTGTCAATCGAAAGTTGCTTAGAATTGAGCTAAGGGGAAAGCCCTTTGAACCTGAAAAAATCGAGTTATTACGTCAGAATGTACTTTCAACCGATCCTAGCCTTGTACAGTTTATCGATTATTTTGTTTTTTCTGATTCTGTGAGTAATAGTACTTATAGCTCGCATGACGATTCTATAAAAATACTTTATAATAATGGTGATTTAATCGATTTGGATAATGCTTCAGATATCTTGAATACACAGACTTTATCAACTGAAGTGAAAAAATACTTTCTCTGTTACCCGAAATGATTTAGAAATATTTAGTTTTGTCAATAAATTAAAGAAAATTTCACATGGAGTTTACAGCAAACGCAATTGCCCAATTTTTAGGAGGAACCGTTGAGGGGAACCCTGATACAAAGGTAAATACCGTCGCTAAAATTGAAGATGGACACGAAGGGGCCCTTTCATTTCTAGCAAATCCAAAATATGCACCTTATATTTATAATACTCAGTCATCTATTGTCCTTGTAAACACCGATTTTGTTGCTGAATCACCTATAAAAGCAACTCTAGTTAGGGTTCCCAATGCCTATGAAGCTTTTGCAATGCTGCTTCAGCTTTATGCTCAATCAAAAAAGCAAAAATCAGGAATCGAAATCCCATCACATATCGATAGCTCTGCAAAAATCGGAGAGAACCTTTATCTTGGAGCTTATGCATATATTTCGGAGAAGGCTACAATTGGGAATAATGTAAAAATCTACCCTCATGTATATATTGGGGATAATGTAAAAATTGGAGACAATACAGTTTTTTATCCTAACGTAACCGTTTATGAGGACTGCGTAATAGGTAACGATTGCGTTATACATGCAGGAGCGGTTGTTGGTGCCGATGGATTTGGCTTTGCTTCAGGTGAAGACACCAACTATAAGAAGATTCCTCAAATTGGTAATGTAATAATTGAAGATTACGTGGAGATTGGTGCTAATGCAACTATCGATAGGGCAACTATGGGCTCTACGGTTCTCCGCAAAGGGGTTAAGATTGACGATCATGTTCATATTGCCCATAACGTTGAGGTTGGAGAGAATACAGTTATGGCGGCACAATCAGGTGTTGCTGGTTCTTCAAAGATCGGGAAGAATTGCATGTTTGGTGGTCAGGTAGGTATTAGCCCACATGTTAAAATTGCTGATGGTGTAAAAGTTGGAGCACAAGCAGGTATTCCTAGCGATATAAAGAAAGAAGGATCAATCCTTTTGGGTAGCCCTGCAAGTGATATTTCTTCTCAACGCAGATCGATGGCCGTTTATAAAAATCTCCCCGAATTACGTTCTCGTTTGAGCGACTTAGAAAAAATAGTTGAGGAGTTAAAGCGCAAAATATCAGAGGAATAACCGCTTTTTTTATTACTTACTGCCAGTACCAATTTCCAATTAACAGTTATTTTTTGTTAAATTGCGAAGTTTTTTAGCAATTAAAATTCTATGGCAGATAAGCAAAGAACTATCCAACAGGCGGTTACCGTCAAAGGGAAAGGATTACACACTGGTGTTGAAGTTGAAGTGGTAATCTGTCCCGCAGAAGTAAATACTGGTTACATATTTCAAAGAGTCGATCTTGAGGGTCAGCCTAAGATTGAAGCCCTTGCGGACTATGTTACTGATACATCAAGAGGCACAACGCTTGTTCAAAAAGGTATTAAAATTACTACCGTTGAACATGTACTCGCTGCTCTTTCGGGGATGGGTATCGATAATGCCCTTATCAAAGTAAATGGCCCCGAAATGCCAATTATGGATGGTAGCTCAAGCATTTTTGTAAATGAAATAGCCAAAGTTGGTACAGTTGAACAGGGTGCTGAACGAAACTACTTTATCATTCGCGAGAAGACTGTTTATAGAGACGAGAAAAATAACATTGAAATTGTTGCATACCCCGATGATGGTTTTAGTATCGATGTAATGATTGATTATAACTCAAAGGTACTTGGACATCAGTATGCAAAACTGATTAATATCGAAGACTTTGAGAAACAGATTGCTCCTTGTAGAACATTCGTTTTCTTTCATGAATTAGAGCCACTTCTCAAGAACAACCTTATAAAAGGGGGTGATTTAGAAAATGCCATAGTTATTATGGAACGTGAAGTTCCACAGGTAGAACTTGATAGAATTGCCGATCTTTTCAATAAGCCACACGTTCACGTAAGGCCATCTGGTTTCTTAAATCACCTTGACCTTCATTTTACCAATGAACCTGCAAGGCATAAGCTTCTCGATATGGTTGGGGACTTATCGCTACTTGGATTACGTATAAAAGGTAAGATCACTGCTTTAAGGCCAGGGCACCATGCCAATACTGAATTCGCAAAAGTTCTTCGTAAGCAATACAAAAAGGAGATGCTTCGTCCAACTCCTCCTAGTTACGACCCAAATGCTACACCGGTTCTAAATATTAATCAGATTAAACAGGTACTTCCTCATCGCCCTCCATTCTTACTTATCGATAAAATTATTTATATGGATGGAACTTCGGTAGTTGGGTTGAAGAACGTTACAATGAACGAAGGGTTTTTTGTGGGTCACTTCCCCGATGAACCTGTAATGCCTGGTGTACTTCAGGTTGAAGCAATGGCTCAGGTTGGTGGAATTCTTGTTCTGAACTCAGTGCCCGATCCCGAGAACTATTTAACCTACTTTTTAAAGATCGATCAAGTTCGATTCAAGAAAAAGGTTGTTCCTGGTGACACCATCCTTTTCAAATGCGTATTAAATGAACCAATTAGAAGAGGCATTGCTAACATGACTGGGCAAGCTTTTGTTGGCGACCAGCTAGTAATGGAAGGAGTTCTTATGGCACAAATCTCAAAAATGAAAGAATAATGAGCCAGAATTTAGCATACGTACATCCAGATGCCAAGATTGGCAAAGATGTTAAAATAGATCCATTTGCTTACGTTGCAGGGAATGTAGAGATTGGCGATGGTACTTGGATTGGTCCAAATGCTACAATACTTGATGGTGCTAGAATAGGAAAAAACTGTCGAGTTTTTCCTGGTGCTGTAATTTCTGCTATTCCACAAGATTTGAAGTTTAGAGGAGAGGAAACCACAACAGAAATAGGCGATAACACAACAATGCGCGAGTGCGTAACTGTTAACAGGGGTACCGCTTCTAAAGGGAAAACTGTTGTTGGGAACAATTGTCTTTTAATGGCTTATGTTCATATTGGACACGATTGTAGAATTGGAAATGATATTATTTTAGGTAATGGAACCCAACTTGCCGGCGAGGTTGAGGTTGATGACTGGGCTATTGTCAGTGCACACAGTCTTGTGCATCAGTTTGAGAGAATTGGTGCCCATGTAATGATTCAGGGTGGTTCAAAGATTAACAAGGATATACCTCCATTTATTATTGCTGCTAGAGAGCCAATTACCTTTGCAGGTATCAATATTATTGGCCTACGCAGAAGAGGCTACAATGCTAATCAGGTTGGTGAAATCCAAGAGATTTACCGTACTATTTATAATAAGGGTTTAAATGTAACTCAGGCTGTGTCGTATATAGAAGAAAATATGGCACAAACTCCTGAAAGAGATCTAATATTGAACTTTATCAAAGGGTCGAAGAGAGGAATTGTGAGAGAGTACACTGGAGCCAACCCAAATGAAGGACTTGATGACTAATATGATATTCTAAAACGAGAAAGCCAGATTTTATCTGGCTTTTTTATTATTGATCTAATCGGGTGTTCAGCGAATCGGTTTTAGTAGTTTGAATCTTCTGATAGGTTTTTTTATCTACCCATATACTTAGAAGTTCACCTTTACTAAGATTTTCATCAGCGTTTGGGTTCCAAACTAATAAATCATCGATAGTGCAGCTATATGCAATAGCTATTTTATGTAGGTAGTCCCCAGCTCTCACTGTGTATTGTACTTTTATTTTCCCATCAGTACTACCAGAGTTAGCGAGAATATCTTGATAGGTGGGTTTATCAACTTTAGCCTTGTAAATTACCTGCTCCTTTTTAATAAATGATTCAACTTTATTTGAAGGTAACCATAGAGTAACTGGTGCTCCTAAATCAGGAATATAATCTCTTCGGTATGTAGGATTCAAGAAACGAATAATTTCAATTGGGATGTCCAATTCTTTTGATACTACCGAGAAAGCAACTGGTTTAGAAACCATAACAGTATCTGCTTTGGCAAATGTAATAATAGGATTTACCTTATCAATCTTATGATCATTTGCATTGTTCAAAATGTAAGCAGCAGCAATGAATGCTGGCACATAGTTTTGTGCTGCTTCGGGCAGGTAATCATAGATTTTCCAAAAATTGGTTTCCCTATTAGCTCTAAGTATTGCATTACGAACTGGCCCAGAACCAATATTATAAGCGGCTAATGCTAAATGCCAGTCGTTAAATATTCGATATAAATACTGGAGGTACTGACATGCTGCTTCAGTCGATTTTACTGGATCCATCCTCTCGTCCACGTATGAGTTAACTGTTAGGTTAAACATCCTTGAGGTGTTTATCTTGAACTGCCATAGCCCAACTGCACCTGATTTTGAAACAGCAAGGGGGTTTAATGCAGATTCTACAACAGCTAGATACTTTAGTTCAAGTGGAAGGTGGTACTTATCAAGTATCTCGTCAAACATTGGGAAGTAAAGGTCAGCAAGCCCAAGCATTTGTGAAACTTGTTCACGGCGTTCAATGGAGTAAATATCAATGTAATGTTTTACCTTTTCGTTGTACTCAAAGCTGATTGGTGAGAGTTTTCCAATAGCAGCAATTTTATACTCGTAAACTAATTCAGGGAAGGTAGGATAATTTTCTAAATTAGCCCTTTTAATAAGCGATGAAGTATCGGGGAAAATATGAAGAGCATCAAGTCCGTCAATTGTTTCAATAATATTATCTGAATGGATTGGCACAATCTTTTTATGCCCATTTGCCATTAGAGGTACTATAAAGAATAGTAATACTATAAAGTGCCGGAAATTCCAGTTGATCGTCATCCCGAGATTCTAGGGTATAAAAGTTTAGTTCTGTGTGTTAGAATCTTTTTTCTCGTTGTTAGTTGGCTCGTCACCTTCACGCATTCCCTTTTTGAATTCGCTAACCCCTTTACCAAGTCCGCGCATCATCTCGGGAATCTTTCTACCACCAAACAGAAGCAGTACAATAATAAGGATCACAAGTAGTTCTCCCATTCCAATATTGCTCATAGTGTTTATATTTATTTAGTACAAACCTAACAAAAAACAGCTTAAAAGTAAATTGATATTAGTATACCTACCTAAAAAGTCTAATAATATCGTTAGCATTAGCGAATATTAGCAGACTAAGAAGGATTATCATACCGGTAATTTGGGCGTACTCAAGGAATTTATCTCCAGGTTTCCTTCCAGTAATCATTTCAAAAAGCAAAAATAGCACGTGTCCTCCATCTAATGCAGGAATAGGAAGAACGTTCATGAAGGCAAGTATTATAGAAAGGAAAGCCGTTAGGTTCCAGAATGCCTGCCAATTCCAAGTTCCAGGGAATATGCTTCCAATTGTAATAAAGCCACCAACCGATTCGTAAGCTTTAGTCTTTGGCGTAAAGATGAGTTTAAACTGCTTAATATAGCTTGAGAGGGTGCTTATCCCGCGCTTAATTCCAGCAGGGAATGATCCAAAAAACGAATAATTCTGTTTTTTAATCTCTAAAAATTTAGTTGGTGAGGCAGCTAATACACCTACAATACCAGTACTGGGGACTAGAACATTTAAAGTAATAGTATCATTGCCTCGTTTAAAGGCAATAGCTAAATTTTTGTTTTTTGATTGCTTTACAATTGTTCTAAATTCATCGTTGTACTTTTGGCTCACTCCATTTATAGAAACGAGCTCATCACCTTTTTTGAACCCGGCTAAAAGTGCAGGGGAATCCTTTTGAAGTTCTTCAACCACAAAAGGGAATCTAGGAAGAATAATTAAAGGACTTTTAATCAACTTTGAGATTAAACTATCGGGTATTGTGAACGAAACGTTTTCGTTGTTTCGAAGGACAACAACCTCTCTTGGACTATTTAGAAGAATATCATGAGTTATTTTTTGAAAGTCATCAACTTCTTTTCCCCCAACAGTTAGAACTTTATCACCGTTACGGAACCCCATTTCATATCCTAAAGAATCACATGCAATACCATATTTTAGGCTAGAATTTGGTAAGTACTCTTCACCCCATGCGAATAGTACAAGGCTATATATGAAGAGGGCAAGTACGAAGTTAACAATTACCCCACCCAACATAATGAGCAATCTTTGCCAAGCGGGTTTTGATCTAAACTCATAAGGTTGTGGAGGCTGTTTCAGTTGTTCTTTATCGAGCGATTCATCAATCATTCCCGATATTTTCACATAACCTCCTAAAGGTAGCCATCCAATACCATATTCAGTTTCCCCCTTTTTGAATTTAAATATCTCGAACCAAGGGTCAAAGAACAGATAAAATTTTTCTACACGGGTTTTGAATAGCTTTGCAAAAAAGAAATGTCCAAACTCGTGAAGTAGAACAAGGATTGATAAGCTTAAAAGCAGTTGGCTAATTTTTACTAGTACTTCCATGGGCTATGTTTAATAATCTTTAATTATGCTTTCAGTTAGTTTTCGAGTTTCAAAATCAGTAAACGAATAATCATCGAGTGTAGGTTTTGCAATAAAACTTGATATTCCAATAACCTTTTCAATAATTTCAGATATCTGTAAGAAACTAATTTTTTCTTTTAAAAAAGTCTCAACTGCAATTTCATTCGCTGCGTTAAGAATACAAGGGAGGTTCCCCCCTTTAAGCAATGCTTCTCTGGCAAGAGCCAAGTTTGGAAATCTTTTTACATCTGGCTCTTCGAAAGTAAACAATGGATAATTCGAAAAGTTGAAGCGAGGGAATTCCGATTTAATTCTATAGGGGAATGATAATGCGTACTGAATTGGCAATCGCATATCGGGTAAGCCCAATTGGGCTTTTAATGAACCATCCTCAAACTGAACCAGTGAGTGAATAATTGATTGAGGATGGATAACCACATCAATTTGATCGGGTCTTAGGTTAAACAACCACTTTGCCTCAATAACTTCAAGCCCCTTATTCATAAGGGTAGCAGAGTCGATTGTAATCTTTGAACCCATGCACCAGTTTGGATGGTTCAAGGCATCAGAACAGTTTACACCCTTAAGCTGCTCATACGAATGTTGACGAAATGGCCCACCAGAAGCTGTAAGTATTATTTTTTCTATAGGACTTTTTTCTCCAACTAAACATTGAAAGATTGCAGAATGCTCTGAGTCTACAGGAATTATCGGTACGTTATTCTGTTGGGCTAGATTTGTTACTAAATCCCCTGCAACAACCATAGTTTCCTTATTTGCAAGGGCAATAGCCTTCTTTGCCCTAATTGCTTGTATAGTGGGCATAAGACCTGAAAAACCTACCATTGCTGTTAGGACTATGTCAATGCTATCCATTTCAACAATTTGAGCAATAGCATCAGAACCAGCGTAAACTTTGATATCTGTTGCTGCTAATGCATCTTTTACGATACCGTAATTATCCTTATTCCCAATAACAACCGCATTTGGCATAAAAGCTAACGCTTGCTTTATAAGCGTTTCGTAATTATTAAATGCAGTAAGCACCTCAGCTTGAAATAGATCAGGGTTTGATGAAATAACATCAAGCGCTTGAGTTCCAATTGAACCAGTTGAACCGAGTATGGCGATTTTTCTCTTCAAGAGCTAATCGGTAGGTTTTCTAAAAAATTGAATATTAAAATACAATATACTTTTGAGGATCGATAGGATTACCATTGTACCAAAGCTCAAAATGTAAATGAGGACCAGTAGTAAGTTCTCCTGAATTGCCAATTATTGCAATGGTTTCTCCTGCTTTAACCCTGGCTCCCTGCTTTTTTAGTAATTGGCTATTATGTTTATAAACCGATATCAAATTATCATCGTGCTGTATCTGAATTACATAGCCAGTATCAATAGTCCACGACGAAAGTGTTACGGTTCCATCAGCAACAGCAACAACAGGTTCGTTAGATGCTGCAACAATGTCAACGCCAAAATGGTTTTGCTGTAGGCTAAATTCACTGGTAATTACTCCTTTTACCGGAGCAAAAAATAGTATGTTACTTATGCTATTCTTTTTTCTGCGTCCATCAAAAACCGAAAGGTTATACATTTCGTTTTCCTCTACTTGTAGTCTAAGCAAGGAGTCTTCAACCGAACGAGTAAATTTTATCTCTTTATATTTAACTGATGAATCAGTTTTGCTTTCTATACTTTGTGGCACCCCACCCCTAAGGACATTATTTATGTTTCCGTAGTAGTTTTTCCACATAGTTAGTTCTCTTTCGAGAGAATCAACCCTTAATGCGTTTACCACAATGTTTCTACGTGTGTTTCCATCGGGGTACCCAGGTATAAACTCCTTTATAGGTGTAAATGCGATTAGCACAATTACCAGAACTACAATTAAAATTGCAGCACCTCCAAAAAAAGTAATCACGTTGAATCGCGACAACCTCATTGTCCAAACCTCTTCAAAGGTTTCATCGTTGAGTATATTAAAGCGATACTTACTTTTAAGCCTTTCAATATACTTCCGTTTTTCTTTTACTGATGCCATATTAATAAGTAGAATGCCACAAAGATAATTGATTTTGGATATTAGGGGGTTAAAGCAATCGAATACTTTGTTATATATCCTTAAATGGGCGTAGTGTTTAACAAAAGAAGTTTTAAATGAAACGAATATGCAATTATTTAAAAATATTAATATGAAGTTTGCATATTGTCAGTTGAGATGTTATATTTGCACCGCATTTGAAACGAATGTTCTGAAAACATACAATATATTGCGGGGTGGAGCAGTTGGTAGCTCGTTGGGCTCATAACCCAAAGGTCGCAGGTTCGAGTCCTGTCCCCGCTACTAGAAAACCCCGATTTATCGGGGTTTTTTCGTTAATACCGTCCAATGTACTACGTATACGTCCTGTACTCAAAAGATTTTGATAAGATTTACATTGGCTTCACAAGCCAACCCGAAGGGCGGCTTGAAGCACACAACCATCCATGCAGCAAGGGGTGGACAAAACGGTACCAACCCTGGGTGATGATCCATACCGAGAGCTTTCCCACAAAAGTAGAAGCAATGGCTCGTGAGAAGGAGCTGAAGTCGCATCAGGGAAGAGACTTTATCCGGACAATTCTACTTTCTAAGTACAAGTAGCTCGTTGGGATCATATCCGGCCGCTGCCGGACGCAGGGTCGAGTTTCGGCAGCTGTCGAACGCAACCTGTCCCCGCTACTAGAAAACCCCGATTTATCGGGGTTTTCTAGTTAATACCGTTTCGATGTACTAGAGTTTTGATAATAATTTTTGTGAGTTGGTATTGATTATCTATAAAAAAACGCAGAAGAACCTTCTGCGTTTTCAAGTTTTTATTCTTTAGTTTAGTTTGTTTCAATCAGATTAAATTCCACTTTACTAATTAACGCTTTGTAATCGTTGCCTGCAAAAAATATATCCTCATCATCAGCCTCATAGTACCAATTGATAGTAACCTTTTTACCAGTATCAGTTGCCATTTTTTCAAGCTTTTTCATGATATCAAATATTCGCTTTGATGAGCTAGTATTGAAGTATTCAAACTTGAGTGTGATTTCAGTTTTTTCGCAGGGTTCTTTGCTATACTCATCAATCCAGCGAAGTATTGGATGGTAAAAATCTATAACGTTCTCAGGAATTGATCTTCCATCAATTTTAAGCACACCAGAGGTATGGTCAAAAAGGATGTACGGAGTAGTAGCTGTTTCTTTAAGTTCAAGTTTTACCATGAGCAATACTTTTTACTATTCATTAAGCAAATATAATGAATTAAACAATCTCTTCAAGAATAACATATTCATCACCGTGACCATTACGTATAATAGCATCCCAGTAGCGATAAGTAATTATTGCCTCATTACCATTTTTCTTGCTTTTAATCTTAACGCGCTGAGTTCTCATTTTTTCAATTTCAACCATTTCAAACTTAAAAGGAAGCTTGGTGATTGCTTCAAGATCTTTTCCCAGCTGGAGGATAGATTCATCGTCCTCTTCGTACTTCCAGGTAATGAGTAACCGGTGTCCCTTTGAATAGATTTCTTCGAGACGTCTAAGAATTTCGTTGATATACTTGTTTGAGCTGCTGTTTGTATATTCTAGGTTTATACATATACTTGTAAACTCAGCAGGTTTCTTACAGTAATCAGTTACCCATTCAAGCAAAGGTTGCCAAAACGAGAAAACATCTTCGGTGATGGAACGACCTTCAATATCGATAATTCCATCCTCAGAAAAATTTATGTAAGGGCAATCAGCTGTCTTATCAATCAGAATACCCATAAAAAGCTATTGTTTATTTGGAATAAACTAAAATATCGGCTTTAAAGGTAATCTTTTAGATAGAAATTTTCAAGGGCAGGTTGTAAAATTTACCAAATACTGAATATTAATGATAAAATTAGGTTAAATAACAATAAATGTTATTCGTTTGATTATTTATACTACACCCTTTTCAAAAAGCTGAAGAAAATCTTTAACTCTTATAATTCGTAAGGTTAAACTTAGAATTAGCGAAACCAATATAGCGGTTAAGAAACCTAGAATCCATTTTGAAAACAATGATCTAATAAATAGAATTAAAAATGGAGTAAGAATTATAAAAATGAGGTAGGAAGTATTTTTTCTATAATCGATTCTGAACTTAAAGATCTTCAGTGCAAGCGTAACTTGAAGGATTGCTACAATTAATTGACATGAGAGGTTTGCAATAGCTGCGCCTGTGGATTTTAAACTTGGTATTAAAGTAAAGTTGAGAGAAAGGCTTATAATTACGCCAAATGCTGAAATGTAATTAAGTTGCTTAATGCTACCATGTGCGGTAAGCAACGTTCCGAAAATATAGTTAATAGATATTAATAGGAATGAAGCCATTAAAATGCCAAGCAAAACAGATGATTGGTTTGTGTGCTGATGGTAAAGAAGTTGCATTAAATCAGAACGATATGCAATACTAGTTGCAGCGAATGTAAAACATGGAACAAACAGAAGCGAGAACGCAAATCCAACTAAAGGTTGAACAGATTCTTGGTTCTTAATCATTTTTGAGAACATTGGGAGTAAAAGTCCCGCAAAAAGGAAAGGGAACATGTTGGCCGCATCAACAATTCGGAAGGCTTGAGCATAAATACCAGATTCAATATTTCCCTGAACAAGCAATCGTTCAAGTAAAACAGAATCGATTCGACTATATGTGGTCATTAGCAGGGTTAGCAGGGCGTATGGGTAGCTTTGTTTAAGTATAGAAATAATAAAAGCCCTATCCATGCGAACCTTAAAGAATTCTGATTTAGTGATTACAACTATAAAGGTGAGCATGCACGTAATTATATACGATAGAGTTTGGGCGTAAATAAACCAATCGATTGTAAATTGTCGATCTATTATATTACCCCACAACAACAAACTACAGAAAATGATCATCAGAAAACGATCGAGAACCGAAATAACACTATCGGTTTTAAAAAACTGTAATCCGCTAAGGTTCGATCGTAAGTAAAGGATAAATGAGGATAAGAACTGGTTAAAAACTAAAAATACTAGTAAATAAAGTTGCCGTCCATTATAGCCCATTAGCAAAGCCGCACCTAAGCACAGAATGGCGTATGCAATTGCCAGCAGGATTTTAACGAATACAATATTTGATAAATACTTTGAAAGGAGTTGGGAGTGTCTACTTATTTCGCGATTATTAAAATTGGTTATTCCAAAGTCTAGGAGTATGTTGAGAAGCAAAGAGAAGTTGAACAAAGAGTAGAATAATCCGTATTCACCCGCGCCTACCATATTCTGAACCGTTCTGTCGATGCCAAAAATCCAGAATGGCTTTATAAGCAGGTTAAGTGCTAAAAGTAAAATTAGATTTATAGCAAACTTTCGTTTCACGCTTTAATTATGTATTTGAGAAACTCAAATGTAGCTAAAAGCACAATTCGGTTTGCTCAGATTGATTCATCCTTGCAAATTAAATCAAAAATGATGTAATTTGATGCAAATGATAATCAATGAGGATTGCTGTTAATACTCGTTTACTAATCAAAAACAGGCTTGAAGGCATAGGGTGGTTTACCTATGAAACTCTAAAACGTATTACGCGACAGCACCCAGAACACGAGTTTTTTTTTCTTTTCGATAGAACCTTTGATCAAGAATTTGTTTTCTCAAACAATGTTACACCAATTAAATTATACCCTCAAGCAAGGCATCCAGTGCTTTGGTACTGTTGGTTTGAGTACTCTGTTCGCCGATTTATTGAGAAAAACAAAATAGATATTTTTATTTCTACCGATGGATACCTCTCCCTTAAAACAAATATTCCTCAAGTAGCTGTAATTCACGATATAAACTTTTTCCATTTCCCAAATACAATCCCTCCATTTACAAGATGGTACTACAACCACTTTTTTCCAAAATTTGCACAAAAGAGTATTCGTATTGCTACAGTTAGTGAATACTCAAAAGAGGATATTGTAAAAAGCTATGGGGTTAATTTATCAAAAATTGATGTTGTTTATAATGGGGTCAATGAGCATTACACTCCATTGTCGTTAGAAGAGATTCAGAAAACAAGGCTTCAGGTTTCTGACGGAAACCCATACTTTGTTTTTGTGGGAGCATTTAATCCACGAAAAAACATATCAAGGTTACTTCAAGCATTCGATCAATATAAGGGCCAACATCAATCCGGTATAAAATTGATAATTGTTGGAGAGAAAATGTATGGGACAGCTGAAATGATGAGTGTTCTAAAAAAAATACAATATAAGAATGATATTATTTTTACAGGAAGACTTGATGTTGAAAGGTTAAAGCTGGTTATTGGCTCGGCTTTAGCAATGACCTATGTTTCATACTACGAGGGGTTTGGAATCCCTTTACTCGAAGCCATGAAGTGTGGTGTCCCAATTGTTGCTTCGGATCAAACTTCTATTCCTGAGGTTGCTGGGGATGCGGCTATATATGTTAACCCGTTCAGCATTGATTCAATAGCTGAAGGGATGATCAGAATTGCTTCTGACAAAGAACTACGTGAAAACCTTATTAAGAATGCAGCAATACAAAGCCAAAAGTTTAGCTGGGACAAAACAGCAAATGAGTTTTACAACTGCATTACTAAAGTTCTAAATAGATAGAAGATGCTTAAACCTTTCTATCAACCCAATACTATTGAAGCAGGGTGCGATGAGGCTGGCCGAGGGTGTTTAGCCGGACCAGTTTTTGCAGCAGCAGTTATTCTACCTCGTGGCTTTTCAAACCCAATCCTTAACGATTCAAAGCAATTAACCTTAAAACAGCGATTAATGCTAAGGGAGGTTATCCTTGCTGAGGCTCTCGATTATTCTGTACAAATGGTTTCAAACGAGGAAATCGATCAGATAAATATTTTAAATGCATCAATTCTTGCAATGCATAAATCGGTTAATAACCTTTCGAAGGTCAGGCCCGAACTTTTACTAATTGATGGTAATCGTTTCAAACCGTATCAGGGAATAGCCCATAAGTGCATAATTAAAGGGGATTCTTTGTATATGTCAATTGCTGCGGCTTCGGTATTGGCAAAAACTTTTCGAGATGATTATATGGAAAAACTTCACACCGAGTTTCCACAGTACGATTGGATTAATAATAAAGGGTACCCCACAGCTAAACATCGGTTAGCAATTAAACAGCACGGAATAACACCCCATCATCGCTTATCCTATAAACTGTTCGATAATCAGCTAAAATTGTTTTAGGTTTTTTACTATTTGAAATAAACCAATGATCTTTAACTTTGTCTATTAATTGTTAAATCAATACGTATTCTAAAATAACCATAAAAAATTCAACAAGATGATTAAACGTTTAAGTCTGCTTGTAGTAGGATCATTAATTCTATTTACTAGCACGTTAAAAGCTGACGAGGGGATGTGGCTTCTTCCCTTGCTCAACCAGCTAAACATTAAGGCAATGAAGCAGGAAGGCTTCAAACTAACAGCTGAAGATATCTATAGTATTAACCACTCTTCAATAAAAGATGCTATTGTGATCTTTGGCGGTGGTTGTACTGGCGAAATTATCTCTGAGCAAGGTTTGATACTTACAAACCATCATTGTGGATATGGTTCAATTCAAAAGCACAGTACCCCAGACCATGATTATTTGAAAGATGGATTCTGGGCAAAATCATTTGAAGAGGAAATACCAACCCCCGGTCTTTCTGTAACCTTCTTGGTTAGAATTGAAGATGTTACTAATCAGGTAAATGCAGTTCTTAATTCTGACATGTCCGAAGGAGATAGAAATAAGGCAATTGAAAAGATAGGTGACGAAATTTCAAAAAAAGCAAAAGAGGGAACTAACTACCGAACAGGAGTTCAAAGCTTTTTTGGTGGAAATCAGTTCTTCCTTTTAGTTTACGAAGTATTTAACGATGTTAGAATGGTTGGTGCACCTCCTTCTTCAATCGGTAAGTTTGGTGCCGATACCGATAACTGGATGTGGCCACGCCATACAGGTGATTTCTCAATTTTCCGTGTATATGCAAACAAGGAAAACAAATCTGCAGAGTACTCCAAGGATAACGTACCCTATAAACCTAAAAAAGCCTTATCTATTTCAATTAAAGGGGTTAAGAAGGATGATTTCACAATGATTCTTGGATACCCAGGAAGCACTCAGCGTTATATGACCTCAATGGAGGTAGAGAGTGTATTAAAGATTACAAACCCAAATCGTATTTATATAAGGGGAATTCGTCAAGATATTCTTTTAAAAGACATGCTAGCCGATCATTCAATAAATATTAAATATGCTTCAAAATATGCTGGTTCAAGTAATTATTGGAAGAATTCGATCGGCGAAAATAAAGCATTAAAACGCCTAAAGGTTTATAATGTGAAACTGAAGAGTGAACAGCAGTTTATGGAATGGGTAAATGCTGATCCTAATCGTAAAGCAAAATATGGCGATTGTCTACAGTTAATAAAAGAGGGTGTTGAAGGTACGAATGATTATGTGCATGTTACCCAATATATTAGCGAAGCACTTGCGAGAGGGACTGAGCTTCTTTCCTTAGCCAGAACAACTATTGGCCTGAAAGAGGATCTTGATTCAAACAGAACTGATAAAATTACAAGAGGGTTAAAGATGATCAAGACCAGGGCTAAAGCTTTCTACAAAGATTATAGCGCACCAACTGATCGTAAGGTTGCTAAAGCAATGTTCAAGATATTCTATGAAAATGTTGATAAAAAGTATCAACCTGATATCTTTAAGACAATAGAATCAAAATACAATACCAGCTTCGATCAGTTTGTAGATGATATGTTTGATAACTCAATGTTTGCCGACTCATCGAAATTTTTTGCATTCCTTGCAAAACCAGAGGCACAAGTTTTAGCAAACGACATTGCGTTTGTTACCACAAAATCTGTCAGCAGCAAGCTTGAAGAGCTTTTTAAAGCGGAGGAATCTTTTAATGAGAAGCTAGAAAAAGGACAAAGAATATATATTGCAGGTATACTTGAGATGAACCAAGGTAAAGCAATGTATCCAGATGCTAATTTCACCATGCGTTTAACCTATGGTCAGGTAAAGGATTACTATCCTATGGATGCTGTTCATTACGATTATCTTACAACCCTTGACGGCGTGATGGAAAAGGAAGATCCTGATAACTGGGAGTTTGTTGTACCTGATAAGCTTAAAGAGCTATATAAGAATAAAGATTTTGGCCGATATGGTATTAAAGGGAAAATGCCTGTTGCATTCATCTCAACCAATGATATTACAGGAGGAAACTCTGGTAGTCCAGTCCTTAATGGCAAGGGAGAGCTAATCGGAACTGCATTTGACGGCAACTGGGAAGCAATGAGCGGAGATATCGTATTCGAGAAAGAGCTTCAAAGATGTATTAATGTTGATGTTCGTTACACATTGTTTATTATTGATAAATATGCTGGTGCTACCCGATTAATCAACGAAATGAAGATAGTTGAGTAGTTTCCCCCTTATAATTATTGATTAATAGAAGAACCCTATATTCTTTAAGTGAGGTTGGTTAAAAACCAACCTCACTTTTTTTATGAAAATAATACGATAAAGTTTTAATATTGAAAGAAAATAGTAATTTTAGGACTCTTGTTTATGTCAATTCTTTATTTTACTGTTGAATAAAAAAAAGAATTTGAAGAAAAGATTTTCATTGATCATTACTTTTTAAGTGAAGTTTTTATATTTTGCAGACATTAAAATCTAAAATGGGAGAAGTAGAAATAGCTAACGAAGAGTTATTAAGGCATTTTGGACCTTTAAGCTACGAGGAAATAGGTTATCTGCTGAACAAGATGGCCCTTTTGCTCGATAAACGTGGTATGAATATAACTATTCGTAAAAAGGTGTATGCTGTAATGGTAGAGAGTTTAGAGAATATATACAAACATCAGGATCATATTGATAATGATAAGGTATATCTTCCAAAATTTACACTCTCTATTGATGCCCAATTTATTTCAATGTTTGTTTCTAACTCTATTTTTAACCATAAAGTCTCACTACTAAAAAGTAAACTCGACAAAGTTAATTCACTGGACAAGGATGGATTAAAGGATTTATATAAGAATACAATCTTAAGCGGGAATGTTTCACCAAAGGGCGGTGCAGGGCTTGGAATTATAAACATTGCGAAAGTTTCAGAGAATAAAATCACCTACACCTTTGCTCCTGTTAACGAAAAGTATTCATACTTTACAATAAATATTCAGATTGACCATAAACAGCCAAAATAACTTGAAAATTATGGATTCCCTCAATATCGAACCTACGGAGTTCACTCCTAGAATAAATTTCGATCCCGAGAATAACATTTTTGAGATTTCTGGCTTCTCAAGACCAGAAAATGTTATCGGATTTTATCGTCCTATTCTTAAATGGCTCGATGAGTTCAGCGATACTGTTCTTAGTAAAAATGTTGACTTTAATAAAAGCCTTTTAACTATTAACCTTAAGATGATCTATTTTAATTCGGCTTCATCTAAATTTTTACTTGATATTTTACTTGAGTTCATGAAGTACCACTCCCGCGGGAATGAGGTCCAAATTAACTGGCACTACGAGGAGGGTGATGATGAAATCCAAGAATCAGGAGAGGAGATTTCAGACATGCTAGGATATCCATTCAACTTTATACCCTATCAAACCTAAACCTACAAAAGCCTCGTTA
>Ga0209099_1000112_pt1 | contig 91913 bp, 78 predicted proteins | sample AD_JPNHW2_MetaG_FD_184430 | JGI IMG/M metagenome (GOLD analysis project Ga0209099, IMG submission 184430) | Active sludge microbial communities of municipal wastewater-treating anaerobic digesters from Japan - AD_JPNHW2_MetaG (SPAdes) (version 2) | ecosystem: Engineered > Bioreactor > Anaerobic...
ACGATGCGCCCATTTCACGCTCAGATTGGGCAGCAGCGGCAGGAGCAGGGGATGGCAGGAGAGCTCGATCCGCTCTGTCAGCCCGGTGCGCAGCGGCTGAAAAATGCCAACGCACCAGCGCCCCCGCGGCAGGGTTTGCGCCGAGCCGTTGGCGGCGGACCATGTTACGGTCTCCCCGGCTGCATGCGCCGGCAGGCTGCAGAGGAGGAGGCCGGCAAGGAGGAGCGCCCTGGCCAGCACAGTCAGGGGAGGATGCCGGCGGGTTCTCATCGCGGCACCACCCAGCGGGCGCTGACCGGGACATGGTCCGAGAGGTCAAGGATCTCCTGATGGGTGACGCTGCCCTGGGCGAGCCAGGGCCGATTGCTGAAGAGATAATCGATCTTGCGATCCCAGGTGGCGCTGCGGTCGGTCGTGTGGGTGAAATAGCGCGCCGGATGGGCCTGATAGTCGGCCCAAGGCACCGAGCAGAAGTAGGCGGAGTAGAGGTCGACCAGCCACTCCTTCTCGGGGGTGTAATTGCTGCCTTCCTTGTGCAAGGGATTATCACCGGGGCGGTGAAAATGCTCACCAGGGCAGCGGTCCTCATCGCAAAAATCGGTGGAATCCGATCCGGGCGGCAGCATGTTGAAATCGCCGCCGGCGATCACCGCAGCGCCCACAGAGTCGAGCTTGTCGAGCTCTGACTTGAAACGGAGGATGTGTTTGTGCTTGGTTGCATCGGTCGAGAAGGCATCGGCGTGGATGTTGAGCACCCAGAAATCGACGCCATCGGGTAGCTCCACCCGGGCTTTGAGGATGTTGCGACGCAAATAAAAGTAGCGGGTCAGGGCATCCTGGTCGCCGCGCAGGGGCAGTTGAATGCGCTCGGCACTGCGCAGCGGCCAGCGCGAAAGCAGGGCGCTGCCGGTGTCCATGCGGCCGAGGCCGTCGCTGGGGACATACTGCGCTTGCCACATCGAGGCATAAGCGCCGTAGGAAAAGTAGGTATGGTCCAGCAGCCACTGCACCTCATCGATATAGGCGGTGCGCTTGGACTTGACGTCGATTTCCTGGATGAGGAGGATGTCGGGCTGGAGCGCGTGGATCCGCTCGGCGATGCCCTCCATGGTGGTCAGCACTTCTGCGGCGGTCAGGATGACGCGGTCGCCGCAGCTGTCGCCGAACCAGGGGGTTTGCCGTCCTGCGCCGAAGCGGAGGTTCCAGGTCATCACGGTGAGGGTATCAGGGGAGGCCACCTGCGGCACAGGATGGGCGGCCGAGTAGAGCACCGCCTCTTCGCTCTGGTCGAATGCCGTCACCAGAGGCGAGCAGGCGGTCATGAGCAGCAGGGCCGTCAGGCCGAGGCCGGCCCAAAGGCCCGGGAGAACCCGCGGTTCCGGTCTGTTCATCTCGTCTCCCATCAGGTAAGGAATACGAATCCGGTCCATCCCCGCTTTCCTGAGCTTGGTGCACCAATCTAAGCATCCGCGGCGTTCAATACCACTCTTTTTTTCTGGTGGAGCTGAATTTTGCTGCATTCGCAACAGGATGGCGACCCTGAGGAGGGGGACCAGGCCAGGGCGGCCGACGGGCATAAACTTGTTGGTTTTTTCATCGGATTATTGTAAATTAAAAGAATTAAGTAACTTCGTTCTATTTTTGGATGCGCAAAATGACTGGCAACTACTTACCTCGTTGCATCATCCTTCTCCTCATCGCCTCCGCACTTCAGGCCGGGCAGCCCTCCCGCTTTTTTTACCAGGGGTATCCGTACGGCAGTCAGTCCCTGATCAATCCCGTCACCATGGTGCTGCACGGAGGCTATGGCATCATGGCGATGGAGAACCGTCCCCATAAACCCCTCGATTTTCCCTACAAGAAGGGATGGGATAATCTCTGGTACAATCTTTCGCATCCCATTGCTGCGATAGAAGCCTATGGCTGGAACGATTTTATTACGGGCGAGATCGTGCCGTTCAGCATCAACTCCAAACACGCCCAGTACTGGCCCAACTATACCATGCACCTGTTCGGCGGCGGCATGAGCAGCCGGGTGATGACCGAATGGTTCGCGTATCATCACTACCCCCACCCCCGGCTTTTCTCCCTCGCCACCATGACCGCCTATCACCTGCTCAACGAGACGATCGAGAATGGCGATTTCAAGGGGTACAATGTTGATCCGATCGCCGATCTTTACATCTTTGATCCACTGAGTATTGTGCTTTTCAGCAGCGACCGGGTGGCGCGCTTTTTCAGCGAGACGCTGAACTATGCCGATTGGTCCTACCAGCTCGCCTTTGATTTCAGCCGCGGCACGATCGAGAACAACGGCCAGAATTTCAGCATGAAATGGCGTCTGCCCTGGTCACGGAAATGGCATCTTTTTTACAATTACGGCAATCATGGTGAGGGAGGATTCTCGTACAAGATCGACCCGGAGCGGTCGATCTCTTTTGGTGCGGGGCTGGTAGCCAAGAGTCTGGTGGGCGTGGACGACCGGGAAGGTAAGGATGTGCGCTCGCTGACGACCGACCTGGTCACTACGGCCGGACTTTTTTACGACCGCAACAACTCGCTGATGGCCTCGCTGCTCTATGCCGGCAAGCTGCGCAGCAAGATCCGCCTCAACCTCTATCCGGGGCTGATCCATCTCGGCCCCTTCTCCCCCGGTTTGTTCGCCCTGGTGGATCGAGACAACCACTGGACCCTGGGGCTGCAGGTGCGGCGGATCCCCTTCGGCTTCGCGCAGCGCCTTTAGCCGAACGCCCCCTCTTCAGATTCGTGCAGCCCCTCTCGTCGCGGGCCCCCATAATGATTATCGCAGCCCCTCTCGTCGTGTGCCCTCTCCTTGGGAATCACACAGCGCCTTGAGTCGCGCCTCCCCCCTGCGGATTCGCGCAACGCTTCTCGTCGCGCAAACCCCTTCTCACAACGTTTCCAGCTTGCTGGATCGCTCCCGGCTATTTCCCCGGCTGCGCTGGGCGAGGCCGGACTGGCGGTGTTCAAACCAAATGATCCGGGGCCAGCCGGCAGGAGAGTTCGCCATTGCCTTTTTCGATCTGGATGGTCGCGTGACCGATGTGGAAACGGTCATGCAATTCATGACTGATCCTCGTCAGCCAGTCGTCATCAACGGGTGGCTCGGGCATGATCAAATGGACCGTCAGGGCGGTCTCGGTGGTGCTCATCGCCCAGATATGAAGGTCATGGGCGCCGGTGACGCCCGCCTGGGCGCAAAGGAATTCGCGCACCCGCACCGGATCGATTTGCTCCGGGACTGCATCGAGGCTGAGGTCAAGGGCGCGGCGCAGCTGGCGGCCGGTGGTGATGGCGATGATCAGGGCGATGATCAGGCTGATGATGGCGTCGAGCCGTGGCCAGCCGGTGAGCAGGATGAGCACGCCGGCCACAATAACCCCGAGCGAGATGGCGGCATCTGCGGCCATGTGCAGAAAGGCGCCGCGGATATTCAGGTCCTGCTTTCCGCCGGTATGAAAAAGCCGGGCGGTGAGGCCATTGACGACAACACCGGCGGCCGCCACGGGGATCATGATCCCTCCAGCGACCACGGCGGGATGCATCAGGCGTTCAACCGCCTCGGCCCCGATGATCCCGACGGCGATCAGCAAAATCGTGGCATTCAGCGTTGCCGCCAGGATGGAGGTGCGGCGCAGGCCGTAGGTGCGGCGCGCTGTCGGGCGCCGTTCCGCCAGGCGGCTGGCACCCCAGGCCAGAACCAGGCCGAGAACGTCGCTGAGATTGTGGCCGGCATCGGCGATCAGTGCCAGCGAACCGGAGAAAAGTCCGAACCCCGCCTCGATCAGGACAAAGGCGCTGTTCAGACCGATGCCGATGGCGAAGGCGCGGGTGAAATTGCTGTGGGAGGGGGTCATCTTCAGGATACTCTTTTATGCATAGCTGCCGAAAAAATAGCCAACTCAGAGCTGTAAAGCAAGCAAAATTCATAGATCATGCAGTCAGGCAAGTTGATGCCGCAGCGATATCGCCGATTTGTATGCTTTCAGGAATTCCTTGCTTTTCAGGTCTGCGAAGGTTGTTTTTCGGCAAGTTGGAGGCGATCTGGGGATCCTAAAAATGGCCTGGTGCTGAAAACGGGGAAATGAGCTGGTATCAGGGGCCTGTCAGAGGATGATTTTCTCGTTTTTTGACCCCCAGAAAAATCAAAATTCCTATCAGCTCATCGCTTAACTGTTCAACGGATTTAATGGGGCAATCGCGAGAGGAGAAATGACAGCGAGCTTTTCTCATGCCCACCCGCCCCCTCTGGCGCCCACCTGCGCAAAGGAGAACCGTCTGCATGGTAAAATCACCTGCCGACAAAATTAATAGCGCATTTGTTCCCATTCTTTGGGATTATTGGATTTCCGCGATGGTTTTTTATCGCATTGCCTTGGGGCAAATGCCGACTATCGGACTCTTGAATCAGCAGTGGGCCTTGTTGCGCGTCTTTGAGAGAATGAACTGGTATGACATTTTGGATTGGTTTGATCCGGAATTTCTGAATGATCATTTGACTCCCGAGCTCATCAATAACCTGCGCTTCCCCGACGCACGAAGGAAATATGGAATCATACGAAAAATTTTACACGGAGAGCCTATATCCTTTCCAGGATGGGGTGTTGAAACTCATAAACGCGCTCAAGACGCCGTTTTATCTAACCGGTGGTACTGCGATAAGCCGGCATTACTATAATCATCGCTACTCGGACGATCTTGATTTTTTTTACGAATCAGGATGAGAGCCTCGCATCATGGATGCAATTGGTATTTGATCGACTGGTAGCGGAGAGTCGCAGCGGCGCCTTTTTCATCGACTTGCAAAAGGTGCTTCGCAGCAAGGATTTTGCACAGATTTTTTTACTAAAAATCTGCGATTAAATACCCGGCTGACGATTTGTTTAGATATAATTCGACCGGCGGTCACTCCTCCCTATATTCCCCCAATTAAACCTGACTTCGACAGCTGAAGGTGAATTATGGTAAACGTTCAGTAGAGTACACAGCTTCCTATCAGCAATTCCTATCAGCCGGCAATTCAAAACTTTCAGCCAGTCATTTCAATAAAGATTCGGACACCTCTTCATAGCCTAAAATCCTGAATGGCCCCCGATATCAGGAAAAACTGCTGAATCTGCCTCAGACCACATCAGGTCGCGACTCGATCATCCTCTGCGACCCGCAATCCATCGCTCTGGAGCCAGATTGGACTGCCCAGCAGTAAATGTAGTATGAACTTTATGGTGATATTTCGCAGAAGTAGTCATATTTCGACTATTTCCAAAAGATATATTGACTTTCTGCTGACAATACAGTATTTTTAACAGAAGCAGTCATTTAACGACTATTTCAGAGAAATAGAAGATATGAACAGACTGACAGCGCAATTTTATCAGGCTCCAACAGGAATATTTACCCAATCTGACGTGGCCGTTTCGGTTGACGGAACGGATTTCAGCCGTCACGGGCTGATCAAACGGGCGATGTCTGCCGGGGAGATTCTGAATATCCGCCGGGGCCTGTACTGCCTGGCTCCGGAATTCCAGAAAAAGCCGGTTAGCGTTTACAGTTTGGCCCAGCGGATTTATGGCCCCAGTTACATCAGCATGGAGACCGCCCTCAGTCACCACGGCTGGATTCCAGAGGCGGTCTACGCCTGTACTTGCGTGAGCTTTAGCAATAGTAAGGAATTCGAGACGCCACTAGGGGTATTCAGCTACAAGCGTGTTCCACAGCATATGTTCTACCTTGGCGTTGAACGCGGCAAAGATGAAAACGGCAATGTTTTTTTCATGGCCTCACCCGCTAAATCGCTGGCAGACTATCTTTATGTCCACCGGTTGAACTGGACGGGAATTGATGAGCCTATCGGCAGCCTGCGAATCGATGAGGATGAACTGGCCTATGTTACGGCGGAAAAACTTGATGCGTTATTGAGCAATTACAGCAATGGCCGGGTGATACGTTTTTTGACCGGCTGGCTTGGTGAGGTGAAATCATGAGCGTACAAATGATCCAGCAGCGTCTGTTGAACTATAACTGTAAATCGGATGTTGAGGAGCAACAGGCCATTCGCGAGATTACGCAGGAAGTGGTGCTGGCCGCTCTTGGCCGGGGCGACTTTTTTAAACATGCGCTGTTCCAGGGCGGAACCTGCCTGCGTATTTTCTACGGTCTGAACCGCTTTTCCGAAGATATGGATTTTATCCTGAGAGCTGTTGATCCCGATTTCCAATTGAAAGACCACATCAAACATCTGACCGATGAACTGGCGGCGTATGGATACAACATTGAAATAACCGACCGCGACCGGGTCGGTGCGACGGTAAAAAAGGCGTTTCTAAAAGACGACTCTCTCGGCAAAGTGATCGCACTACGTCACGCCAATCAGACCAACCCGTCGAAGAAAATCAGAATCAAATTGGAAGTGGACACCAACCCACCATCGGGTAGCGGTCACGAGTTGAAATATCTGGATTTCCCGTTTGTTTCGTCCGTGGCCGTGCAGGACAGACCCAGTTTGTTCGCGGGAAAAATTCACGCCCTGCTTTGCCGTGAGTATATCAAGGGAAGGGACTGGTACGATTTCATCTGGTACACCAGCAATCGCACCGGCATCAATTATGATTTTCTGACTTCGGCAATCAATCAACTTGGCCCATGGCAAGACCAATCCATCATGATTGACAAGGCGTGGCTGTTGAATGAGCTGGAACGGAAAATCACCGCAATAAACTGGAAACAAGCCATAGAAGATGTCCGGCATTTCGTGCGGGTGGCGGAACAGCCTTCGCTTGATTTATGGAGCAAGGAGCTGTTTTGGGGGCAGCTTTCTAAGCTATCAGATCGCCAAGGGGAAAACTGATAGTTGGTAGTTGATGGGAGTTGAAATTTGATTTTGCCAGGGTTAAAAAAAATCGAGAAAATCATCCTCTTTCAGGCTTTTAAACCGGACTTCGACAGGTTTCGGTGAATTTTGGCAAGCGTTCGGCTGAGCGCATTTAGGCGAATAGCGGCCAAAGCCAAGTTCAGAAATAAAAGAGGTATTTCAGCTTGACCACATTGATGCGATTGATCATGTGCAGGCGGTTGGGGAGGAGGTGGTTCTCCCGGTCGAATTCGTCGCTGCGATCCTGGACCTCGTTGAGGGCGAAATAGATCCAGCTCTTCGGGCGGAAGTTATAGGAGAAGAGGAATCCGCCGATCACCTGTTCGAGATGACCGCTTGAACGCAGATAAAGGTTGTCGACATAGAGGCGCAGATTGAGATTATTGACCGGGGTCCAGCTGCAGTAGGGCCGCGCGTTAAAGGTCACCTCCTCCAGATGGCCTGCGGGATTGCCTTCGCCATAGAGGTCCGCGGAGGTTCCGAGGGTGAAGACCTTGATGAGTTTCCAGTCGATCTCGCTGCCCACCCAGGTGTAGCTCGCCAGCCAGCCGCGGTTGAAATTATAGGTGCGGGAATAGCCGCCGTTCAAATGGGCTTCCCATCGGGGTGAGATGCCCAACCACGAAGAGAGCGTGGCTTCGTGAGAATTGTAGGTGATGCCCATGTCGCGCGAGCGGCCGGTGGTAAAGTTGATCTCGAAGCCCCAGTTATTGCGGAACTGCATGTTGTAGCCCACCAAAGCCATGCGGTCGGTGAAGGTATCGATCTTTTCATAGTCGAGGACGCCGCCGCCATAGATGAGCACCTGGCTGACCGCTCCCGATTGCGGGAGCCAGAGCGGACCGCCCAAGAGGGTGGCATTCCAGGTGCCTTTCCAGGGAACGAAACCCACCTCCTGAATATCGAACTTTTCCCCGACATACCGGGAGCGCACACCGAGCAGATAATGTTCCTTCGGGACCCAGAGGCAAAATGAGCCCGCATAGTCGCCTTGCCCGTTGCGGTAGGAGCGCGCTGCCTGATAGGAGAACTGCCAATCGGAAGCGCGGAAGGCGCCATCCAGGTCGATGACGCCGTTTTTATCCTCCGGCGTGTTCTTGCCCACATAGAGCAGTCCGACCGAGGAATTGCCCATGATCTGTTTTTTCAGGCGCAGCGAACTGAACAGGGCGGAGGGTTCGGTCAATGCGGCGCCGTCGTCGTGATACTCTTTTTCCCCGGTGGCGGCAAAAAATCCTCCATATTCCCATTCGTTCAGACGCCCGAAGATCTTGCTGCCGGCCAGCAGTGGCACCTCCCGGCCGTCCGGAAGTTTGCGGCCGATGCGGCGCGAATAAAAGAGTTCCAGCGGCGAATAGAAACCGGTGCTCCGCTGCTTGCCAGATGGCATAAAGACCTCATTGCCCTGAGTGAAGAAGGGGCGGCGCTCGGAGAAATAGGATTCATAACGGGAGATATTGAATTCGTAGGGATCGGCCTCGATCTGGGCAAAATCGGGATTGGCGGTGAACTGCAGGGTGAGCCGCTGCGAGGGATTGTAAAAAAGGTCGACGCCGGCGTTCGGAGAGAGGTTCCAGCCGTCTCCGGGCTGTTGTTCGGCTTTGGTCAGGCCGACAGGATAGATTTCGAGATTGAGGCCTTTTACTGAAGGCTGATTGTCGAGAAAGACGAGGCGGCCGAATTTGGAGATGCGCTGGCCCTCGTTCTGCTCATAGGCATTCCAGTAGAGGTCTTCCTTGCCGATTTCACTCCAGCGGTCGAAATCGAGGCCCCATTGGTGCAGCTTTTCGTCGTACTGGATCGACCGGTAGGGGATTTGCATCTCGACGGCCCAACCCCAGTCATAGATGCGGCTGGCGGAGAACCAGACGCCATCCCAGCTGTAATCGCGGTTGCGGGCGTCGTCGAGCAGGCGGCAGTCGGAGCGGCTGCCCCCGGCCGAGACGGCAAATTTGTAGGCCGAGCTCTGGTCGCCAAAGGTGTCGATCATCAGGGAGACGACGTCACCGGTAAAGTCGTCGAGCTTGCCGGTGTTGTGCTGGATATGCGCGGGATCGTCCTGGCAGAGGATCAGGCAATAGAGGTTTTCGGCGTCGGTGAGGAGCCGGGCGACGGTCTGGTGCAGCGGAGGACGGCTGTAATAAGGCTGCAGCTGAAAAAATCCGCCGGCCGAATCGGCGCTGTTCCAGGCGGGTTCGACGATGCCGTCGATGACGATCGGCTGAGCGGCCGTCCGTACCTGCAGGATTTTCCCCTGACCCCAGGCCACAGTGACCAACGCGATGGTGCAGAGAATAACGCGAATGAAAGGCTTTTTCATGGACGCTCCGGCGCTCGATGCTCCCGCCTGGTGATTTGGTAATTTTCATACGGCGGCATATGGACCGGGGTTTCAGGAAATTTTGCGTCCGGGACGGCCATTGCGGCAGAAAGGGGGAGGGGCAACCGCGCGACTGGAACCGGTGTGCCCCTCTGCCGGCTTGAGCGCCTCTCAGTCCGGCTGGTGCTTGATGAAGGTGCCGGCGCGAAATTCGGCGAAGGCAGTACGCAGCTCCTCATCGGTATTCATCACGATCGGGCCGCGCCACGCGACCGGTTCATTGAGGGGGTGGCCATGGGCGAGCAGAAAGCGCATACCCTCCTCGCCGGCACGGATCTGGATGGCCTGACCTGCATCGGAGAAAACCACGAGGTGGCTGCTCTCCACCCTCTGCTCCGCAGTGGCATCGAAGGCGCCGCTGCCGGCGAAGAGATAGGCGAAGGCGCGATGGCCGGCGGGAATGGGCAGCCCGATCCGGGCCCCCGGAGCCAGGGTCAAATCATAATAGCCCACATCGACGATCAGGTCGCGCATCGGACCCTGAACGCCCGCCAGGGTGCCGCTGATCACCCGGGCGTTGATCCCAGGTTCGAGCTCGACCGCAGGGATCTGGTCGCCGAGGAGGCTGTTGTAGCGCGGGGGCATCATTTTCTGCGCTGCCGGGAGGTTGACCCAAAGCTGGAAGCCGAGCAGAGGCTCGTCGACGTGCTGGGGCATCTCCTGATGGATGATGCCGCTGCCGGCGGTCATCCATTGCACCTCGCCGCTGCGGATAACTCCGGTGTTGCCGAGGCTGTCCCCGTGTTCGACCGCTCCGGTGAGCAGATAGGTGACGGTCTCGATGCCCCGATGCGGATGCCAGGGAAAACCCGCCAGATAATCATCCGGGTTCTTTGAACCGAAATGGTCGAGCAGAAGGAAGGGATCGAGATTGGGCGCTTCGGAAAAGCCGAAAGCCCTTTGCAGGCGGACGCCCGCGCCCTCCAGGGTCGGCATGCTGCGGGCGATCATCTCAATGGTGCGAAATGTAGTCATCGATGCATTCCTTCTCTAGGACGATGGCTGCGTAAGTTCCTCGCCGGCGGGCGGCGGGCTGACTTTTTCCAGCGGAGTGACGAGCACCTTGTCGACCCGGATGCCGTCCATATCCATCACCTCGAAGCGCCATTTGCTCCATTCGAAAAAGTCGGTGGCCACCGGTATGCGGCCAAGGTGCATGAGGACGAAACCGCCCAGGGTCTGGTAGCTGCTCTCCTCCGGCAATTCATCGATCTCGAAGAATTCCTTGAATTCCTCCATATAATAGAGACCGTCGATCAGGTAGGAGCCGTCAAGCCGTTTTTGCAGTCCCGGCCGGGCTTCGGTTTCATCGAGTGAGGGAATATCGCCGACGATGGCCTCAAGAATGTCGAAGATGGTGACAATCCCCTGCATGACGCCATACTCGTCGACGACGATGGCGATATGCTGCCGCTGCTTTTTGAAGGTTTCGAGGACGTTGAGGGCCATGGCGCTTTCGGGCACATAGAGCGCCGGCAGCATATGCTTGCGCAGATCGATCTCCTTGTCGGAGATCGCATTTTCGAGCAGATCCTTGGCGCGCACCACGCCGATCACCTCATCGAGGTTGCCTTCGCACACGGGAAAGCGGGAGTGCTCGCTTTCGAGGATCTTTTTGTAGGTTTCCACGGCGGTTTCGCCGGTCGAGAGCCAGACAACATCGGTGCGCGGCGTCATCAGGGCTCCGGCGCGCTTGTCGGCGAGGCTGAAGACGCTTTCGATCATGTCGCGTTCAGCCTCCTCGAACATCCCGGCCTCGATACCCTGGTCGATCATCACCTTGATCTCTTCTTCCGAAACCGGCTGCTCCGCGGCTTTGCTGATGCCAAAGAGATGAAGGATGGCGTCGGTGGACCAGGTGAGGAGGGCCACCGCCGGCCAGGCAATTTTGGCCAGCCGCTGCATGGAGGGCGTCAGGGCACCGGCGATCCGTTCCGGATTATGCAAGGCCACCTGTTTCGGGACCAACTCGCCCAGGATCAGGGTGAGAAAGCTGATGCCGAGCACGACGAGTACGAAGGCCAGTGTTTCGCTGTATTTGGCGATGGCTACGAACTGCTGCAGCCAAAGGGCCAGCTCTGCGGTGAATTTGGCGCCGCCGACGGCACCGGCCATGATGCCGATCAGGGTGACAAAGACCTGGACCGTGGAGAGGAACCGGGTCGGATTATCGAGCAGCTTGAGCACCGACAGCGCCCGGGGATGGCCCTCGTTGGCCAGCTGCTGCAGCCGGGTTTTGCGCACCGAAACCACGGCCATCTCGGACATGACGAGCAGGCCGTTGGCGAGAAGAAGAAGGAAGACAAGAAAAAGGTTGAGTGCCATGATGATCCTGAATGGTATTGGGATAGGAGATATTGAGCGGCGAATGCATGCGCCGGTCACCGCTCCGCGCCGGACGGCGGTGCGGCAAAGGCCTGGTCTCTCACTCCGGTGTGACCGGAAGCGTTAACTTGCGCTGTTCGGGCAGGGTGTTCTGCCTGAACAGGATGGCTACATGGCCGATGATGCCGGCCAGTTCGCTCTGAGTTTGCCGGGCGATGTCGGCGGCGAGCTCTTTGCGCTCCTCCTTGAGTTCGAGAAACCGCACCTTGATCAGTTCATGGTCGGTCAGAGCCGCATCGACGGCGGCCATCACCTCCGCGGAGAGGCCGTTTTTACCGATCTGGACGCACGGTTTGAGGGTATTGGCGCGGCCGCGCAGAAAACGCCGTTGAGCGCCGGTAAGGGTGGGCATGGGGTCTCCGTATCGAGCGTAATTATTGACATTATATTATAAATTACAGATATTTAGTCCAAGAGTCAAGCGAATTCTCGGCCTGGCGCAGGATTTTACCAGCTGGTCAATTATTGCGTTTCGCCTGCAAAAAAATGTAGAATAGCAAATAATAATATCTTACATTGAAGCGTGGTAGTATGAGGAGAGGTCAGGAAGCGAACAGAGCGACTGCACGAGGCCAAGCGCATGCAAAAAGCCCCTTATAAACCCATCCGGTTGCATCCACTCAAGCCGGTCCCGAGCGATATCGCCATCGCCCAGGCGGCGCAGATGAAAAAGATCGGCCATATGGCGCGGGAGGCCGGCATCCTCCCCGGCGAACTGGAGCTGTACGGAGAATACAAGGCCAAGGTGCGTCTGTCGATCCTCGAGCGGCTCGCGGCACGCCCCAATGGCAAATATATTGTCGTAACCGCGACAACACCGACGCCGCTGGGAGAGGGCAAGACCACGACCACCCTGGGGCTCTCGCAAGCCCTGGGCGCCCATCTACGGCAGCGGGTCTTTACGTGCATCCGTCAGCCCTCGCAAGGGCCGACCTTCAGCATCAAGGGCGGCGCTGCCGGCGGCGGCTACAGCCAGATCGTCCCGATGGAGGATTTCAATCTCCATCTCACCGGGGATATCCATGCCATAACCGCGGCCAACAACCTGCTGGCCGCGGCGATCGACGCGCGCATGCTGCACGAGAGCGAGCGCAGCGATGATGTCAAACTGGCGCGGATGCTTTGCAAACGGGGCGAATTTGCCCTCTCGCAGCGGCGCCGGATGGAGCGGCTGGGCATTCAGGCGCAGCGGCTCGAGGATCTCTCCGAGGAAGAGATGCGGCGCATCTTCCGTCTGGACATCGACCCCGAGCGCATCACCTGGAAGCGGGTGGTGGATGTCAACGACCGGCTGTTGCGGCGTATCCAGATCGGTCTGGGTGAGGAGGAGAGCGGCCAGGCGCGCATGAGCGGATATGATATTGCGGTGGCGAGCGAGGTGATGGCCGTGCTCGCCCTGACCACCGGTCTGAAGGATCTGCGCGAGCGTCTCGGCCGGATGGTGGTCGCCCGCAGCCGGCTGTACGAACCGATCACCGCCGAAGATATCGGCGCGGCCGGGGCGATGGCGGCGCTGCTGAAAGATGCGATCATGCCCAACCTCATGCAGACCCTGGAGGGCACGCCGGCTTTTGTCCATGCCGGTCCCTTTGCCAATATTGCCCATGGCAGCTCGTCGATCCTGGCGGATCGGATCGCGCTCAAGCTCGCCGATTATGTGGTGACCGAAGCGGGATTCGGCGCCGACATCGGCCTGGAAAAATTCGTCAATATCAAATGCCGCTATTCCGGCTTGAAGCCGGATGCCGCGGTCATCGTCGCCAGCATCCGTGCCCTCAAGATGCACGGCGGCGGGCCGACGGTGGTCGCCGGCAAACCGCTCGATCCCGTGTATGCTCAATCCAACCCGGCCCTGGTCGAAGCGGGCTGCAGCAATCTCGCCAAGAGCATCGACATCGCCCGGCAATTCGGTATTCCGGCCCTCGTGGCGATCAATACCTTTCCGGACGATACACCCGAAGAACTGGCCGCCGTCAAGCGCGCCGCCCTGGCCGCCGGGGCCCTGGGGGCCTACGTCTGCGATCACTATGCGCGCGGCGGCGCCGGGATCATCGAACTGGCCGAGGCGGTTTGCGCCGCGGCCGCGGGGGAGAACGATTTCAAATTCCTCTATCCGCTGGAGTGGCCGATCAAGAAGAAAATCCAGACGATCGCCACCCGCGTTTATGGCGCCGAGGGGGTCGATTTTACCCCGGACGTGGATCGCACCATCGATTATTACACCCGGCTGGGCCTCAGCCATCTGCCCATCTGCATGGCCAAAACCCACCTGTCGCTCAGTCACGATCCAGCGCTCAAGGGGGTTCCCACCGGCTGGCGGCTGCCCGTGACCGATCTCAAGGCCTCGGTAGGCGCGGGCTTTCTTTATCCCCTGTGCGGGCAAATGCGGACAATGCCGGGCCTGCCGACGCGGCCGGGATTTCTCGATGTCGATATCGATACCGAGACGGGCAAGATCACCGGGCTCTCCTGAGCGGGAGAAACCGCAGCACCAAAGGACATGATGTAACAAACCGGGCCTCCGGAGAGGAGAATGCCAATGAGTGAAAAGAGCAGCAACAAGCGCGAGGAAAGCATGGAACGGTACCGGGTGGAACCTGGACGGAAACTCCGGCTCAAGGAGGTGAACCCCAACGAGGACGCCCTTTTCCCCGAAGGCAAGAGTGCAGGCAAGGAGGAATTGCTCAAGCTCAACACCCGGCTCGAAAAGCTGCAGGAGCTGCTCTATGCCGAGCAGAAGCATCGGGTTCTGGTGGTATTGCAGGCGATGGATACGGGCGGCAAGGATGGCATCATCCGTCACGTTTTCGAGGGTGTCAATCCCCAGGGTGTGCGCGTCGCCAGTTTCAAAACACCTACGCCCACCGAGCTGGCCCATGATTATCTCTGGCGAATCCATCCGCAAACCCCGGGCAAAGGGGAGATGGTCATCTTCAATCGCAGTCATTATGAGGATGTGCTGATCGTGCGCGTGCATGGGCTGGTCCCCAAAGAGGTTTGGGCCAAACGCTTTGACCAGATTAATGCGTTTGAAAAAATGCTCGCCCTGGAGGGAACGACCATCCTCAAGTTTTTTCTGCACATTGACAAGGATGAGCAAAAGGTGCGTCTGGAGGAGCGCCGCGATGATCCCGAAAAACGCTGGAAATTTAACGTGGGCGACCTCAAGGAACGCGATCTCTGGAACCAGTATATGAAAGCCTACGAGGAAGCGATCAGCAAGACCAGCACCGAATGGGCGCCCTGGTATGTCGTGCCGGCCAACCGCAAGTGGTACCGCAACCTGGTGGTGGGTTCAGTGATCATCGAGACGCTGCAGCGTTTGAATATGGCCTATCCTGAGGCGGATTTTGATCCCAAGACGATCGTGATCGAATAACGGGCGGTTGGAACTGTGGCGAGGGCAATGGCAGTGCGGAGAATCGGTTTTTCTATTCTGTTATGGATCCTGGGCTTCGGGATGGCGGTGCGGGCCCAGGAGTATGTTTCCGTCGCGCCGGGCAAGAGTGACGGCGTCTATACCCTGCTGAAGCGTTACCGGCTGCCGGTCAGCCGCGAGTCGATCGCCCGCTTTTGGGCCCTGAACAGCGATCTGATCCGCGGCGGGGAATATCTGCGGCTGGGCCTGGAGTACCAGCTGCCGATCTACAGGATCTATTATGACGGAACGAGCATCCGCACTTCGCTGGGGATCAAGGATCGGGAGTTGGCGCGCCAGATCGAGGAGTATAACACCTCCTTGTATGCTGCTGGCGTACAAAAAAGTCCCTACAAGATCAGCAGGGAGTTCTGGGTGCCGGCGGACTGGATGCCGGAAGCCCGGGCGGCCGCCGAACCGGCGAGTTTTAGCATCTTCGGCCCGCGCTATCAGTCGGTGGAGCAGATCGATCAGGCGCTCAAGGGGTGCATCCTCTATCTCGATCCCGGCCATGGCGGCCCCGATCCCGGCGCGATGGGCCTGCGCGGGCGAGACCGGCTCTATGAGGACGAATACGCCTACGACATTACGCTGCGGCTGGCGCGGCGCCTGCTCGAACACGGCGCGAGCGTCTATATGCTGGTGCAGGATGAAGACGACGGCATCCGCGATGAGGCCATCCTCAGGTATGACGACCATGAATATTATCTCGGCCATGTGCCGATCGACCGGGAGCAGCTGCGCCGTCTGAGCGATCGGGTGGATATTGTCAACAGCCTGTATGATCGGTACCGGAAACGGGCGCGCCAGCAGCTGATGGTGACCATTCATCTCGATTCGCGGTCGCGCGGCCAGCGTATCGATATCTTTTACTATTATCAAGCCAATAACCCGGCCAGCAAAAAACTGGCCCGAACCCTGCTCGCCAAGGTGGACGAGAAGTATGCCCTCAATCAGCCGGGACGGGGGTATGAGGGCAGCATCTCGACGCGCGATCTGCATGTGCTCAGCCAGGCCAAGCCCACCGCCGTCTATATCGAGCTGGGGAATATTAAAAACAAGAAGGATCAGGACCGATTCATCATCGCCGACAATCGTCAGGCGGTGGCCAACTGGCTTTGTGAAGGAGTGATCGAATTTGTCCGCTGAGGCGATGCGGGCACTGCCTGCATCCCGCCCGCGCGGGCCGATTCGACCGCCATCGACAACCTGGGTAAGGCGGAACATACTCCGCCTGTGCAACGGACCGCACTCCGAGTCGGGAACAGGGCATGCTGATCTGGGTGGTATACGAATCCAAGCTGGGTAATACCGCCGCGCTGGCGCAGCTGATCGCCCGCGAGCTGGCCCGGGAACATCGGGTGCGGCTGCTGCCCATCGAGGAGGCCGGTGCGCCCCACGGTGTCGACCTGCTGATCATCGGCTGCCCGCACCACCGTCACCATCAGCCTGATGCCACCCTCGCCTGGGCCTTCAAATTGCCGCCACGGATTCTGCACGGGGTGCGTGTCGGGATCTTTGAGATCCGCTACAAACGCCACTTTTTTTGGCAAGGAGAGAGGTCTGCCCATCTGGTCTGGCGCCGGCTGCAGGCGCTGGGCGGCAAACAGCTCACGCGGCCGGTCAGCTTTTATCTCAACCGACGCTCAAGGGAACTGTCAGAAACGGAAATGGGGCGGGGGACCGCCTGGGCGCGGAGCCTGGCCCGGAAGGCTCTGGAGGGCGTACCCAAATCCCCTTTCATCCACGCCGGCGATCAGGTGTTGAACTGACCGCCGGATCACGGGGCAGAGGGTGGAGGCGAGCACTGTTTCGCAACGAAAGGAGAATCGAACATGTTTAAGGAATTCAAAGAGTTTGCCCTGCGCGGCAACGTCGTCGACATGGCGGTCGGTATCATCATCGGCGCGGCCTTCGGCACGATCGTCGGCTCGCTGGTGACCGATGTCCTGATGCCGCCCATCGGACTGCTTCTCGGTAATGTCGATTTTTCGAACCTCTTTGTGGTCCTCAAGGAAGGCGCGACCGCCGGGCCGTACGCCAGTCTGGCCGCAGCCAAGGCCGCGGGCGCCGTCAGCCTGAACTATGGTGTCTTTCTCAACGCCATCATCAACTTTTTGATCGTCGCTCTGGCGATCTTTTTCCTCATTCGCGGCCTCAACCGCCTGAGGAAGAAGCAGGAAGCTCCGGCGGAAGTGACCACCAAGGAATGCCCACAGTGCCTTTCAACCATTCCACTCAAGGCGAAACGCTGCGCCCATTGCACAGCCCAGCTGGAGTAAGCCACTGCAGTGGAGAGGCGGGCGCCAGCGCAGCCGACCGGCCGGACCTTGCGGCGCCCGCACTCCAGCAGAGAAGCTGGCCGGCCGCGTCGCGCCGGCCCCGATGAAATGTGCCATCCTGAATGCTCTCTTTAAGGAGAAGTTGAAATGATGCCAGCGGGCTCAACCATCCCGATCTGCGATCTGCACTGTGACACCGCCACCAATCTGCTCCTCGGTTCCGGATTGACCGACGCCGGGATGCAGGTCAATCTGCCCGCCATGATCAAGGGTGGCATCGGACTTGAGGTTTTCGCCTGTTACATTCCGCCGGCCATTCCCAAGGGCAGCGCTTATGCCATTGCGGAAAAGCTGATCCTGCATCTCAAGGCGGAGTTGGCGCGGCATGAGGAGATGGCCCTGTGCCTTTCGTTGGCGGAGATCCGGGCTGCCCGCGAGCAAGGCAAGATTGCGGCCATGATCGCGGTGGAGAACGGCAACGCCATCGATGCGGAACTGGGCAACCTCGAAAAACTGCACCGTCTCGGTGTGCGGCTGATGACGATCATCCATGCCGAGAGCAATGAATGGGCGATCAGCTCCAACGACGCTTCCCCGGCTTTTTCCGGGCTGAGTGCGTTTGGTCATGATGTGATTCAGGCCATGGACGATCTGGGGATCATTATCGACGTCTCCCACAGCCACGATACAACGGTGGAGGAGGTGCTCAAGTCCAGCCGCAAGCCGGTCATCGCTTCGCACTCCTGCGCCAAAACCCTCTGTCCCGCCGCGCGCAACCTTCCGGACGAACTGATCGCCGGGCTGGCCTATTCGGGGGGGCTGGTGGGGGTGAATCTTTACCCCGGTTTTCTCGACGGCACCTATAACCAGCAGATCACCGCCACTGCCGGCGACCTCTTCACCGAACTGGGCAAGATGGAGCGGGAGGCTGGCATGGATCTGGTCAAAATCGGCCGACTTTTCCCTGAATTCAGCCGCAAATTCGCCGCCGCCATGGGCGATCAGCTGCTGCCGCTGGAGCGCTATTACGATCACATTCTTTACATCACGGAGCTGATCGGCGCCGAATATGTGGCCTTTGGCTCTGATTTCGACGGCGTACCGATCCTGCCCGCCGGGGTTACGGATTGCAGCAGCATGCGATCGATCCAGCAGGGGCTCCTGGCGCGGGATTACTCCCTGGACGAGGTCGAGGCGATCAGCTGGGAAAACTTTATGCGGATCGTCGGGGCCGTCTGCGGCTGAGAGCCGCGCTGCCGGGGCATGTGGTACGCCCGGCCGACGAAAAAATCAGTTTGCTTCAATGCGAGAGTTTTTGTATTATAACACTGGAACAAGCTGATACGGTCTGCTGGATTCCATGCGGTTACGTTCAGCGCGGGGAGATCATCATGTCGCTTGTCTACATCACCCGTCACCTGCACTTCAACGCTGCGCACCGCCTGCACAGCGATCTCCTTTCCGCCGAAGAGAATCAAGTTGTATTCGGAGCCTGCAACAATCCCATGGGGCATGGGCATAACTATGAGCTGGAAGTGACCGTAGCGGGCGAACCCGATCCCGTGACCGGCATGGTGATCGATCTGGGCGAACTCAAGGCCATCGTCGAACGCGAGGTGATCAGCCAGGTGGATCACAAGCACCTCAATTTTGATGTCGACTTTATGCGCGGCCTTGTCCCCACGGCGGAAAACCTGGTTGTTGCCTTTTGGGCGCGGCTGCAGGGGTGTTTCACCGGCTGCCGGCTCTATGAACTGAAACTGTATGAGACGCCGCGCAATCTGGCCGTCTACCGAGGCGAGTAGACGCCGGTGCGGGCCTGATGCCAGAGAAGGAAGCGCACGTGGCTAAAAGCATTCAACCGCTGATCCAACAATTGCTGGGAGATCTGGGCGAAGATCCGCAGCGGGAAGGACTGTTGCGCACCCCCGCACGGGTCAATGAGGCCCTGCATTACCTGACGCGAGGGTACGAGCAAGACCTCACTGCGCTGCTCAATGAGGCCATCTTCAATGAGGAATGTGAGGAGATGGTGGTGGTGCGCAATATCGAGTTCTACAGCTTGTGCGAGCATCACCTGCTGCCCTTTTTCGGCAGGGCGCATGTAGCCTACCTCCCGAAAGGCAAGATCATCGGCCTGAGCAAGGTCCCGCGGCTGGTGGATATGTATTCACGGCGCCTGCAGGTGCAGGAGCGGCTGACCAACCAGATCGCCCGGACCCTGATGCAGGTGCTCGATCCCTATGGCGTCGCCGTGGTCCTGGAGGGCAAACATTTGTGTATGATGATGCGCGGGGTGGAGAAACAGAACAGTTTTGTCACCTCGAGCGCCATGCTCGGCGAGTTTAAAAACGACCGCGCCACGCGGATGGAATTTCTCAACCTGATCAAATCGTGGGAGTAGTATGTCGCAACTGGAATTAAAAGACAAAATCGTCTGGATTACCGGCGCCGGCCGTGGCATCGGCCGCTCCGTCGCCCTTTCCCTGGCGGCACATGGGGCCCATATCATCCTCTCGGCGCGCACCATTTCGGATATCGAGGCGGTCGCGCAGGAGATCACCAACCAGGGCGGCCAGGCGGTCGCGATGCCTTGCGATGTCCGTCACGCCGATCAGGTCCGGCGGGTGGTCGTCGCCGTCGAGCGGACCCACGGCCCGCTCGAGGTGCTGATCAATAATGCCGGCGTGGCAGTGTTCAACAAGATTGTCGATACCAGCGAGAGCGACTGGGACACGATGATGGAGACCAACGTCAAGGGCGCCTTCCTCTGTGCCCAGGCGGTGCTGCCCGGCATGATCGAACGCAAATCCGGCCACATCATCAATATGGTCTCGGTGGCGGGCCGGACCCCGTACTACAATAACGCGGCCTACTGTGCTTCCAAGTATGGCTTGCTCGGCTTTACGGATGTGCTGCGCATGGAAGCGCGCCAGCACGGCATCCGGGTGACGGCGCTGATGCCCGGGGCGACCGATACCCTGATCTGGGGCGAGGCCGCCGTTGACAACACCCGGATGATGCCCGCAGAAGAGATCGCTCAGGCGGTCACCGCCATCCTGCTCACGGGGGAATCGGCGATGATGGAGGAGGTCGTCATCCGGCCGATGCGTGGCGATCTCTAAAGCACCCGGCGCCACGCCCTAATCCCTATTCTTCCGTATCCCCTTTTCCCTGGAAAGGCCTCGTCTCTCTCATGAAACTGCGTTATTCAGCCATCCTGCCCGTGCTCCTGCTGCTCTTCCAGGCGGGAGTGGGCGCTGCCTCCAGGGCGTGGCAGCTGGAGACCATCGCGGTGGCGGAGATCAAGCCGGGCATGACCGGTTTTGGCAAGACGGTCTTTCAGGGGGAGAAAATCGACAGCTTCGGCGTGGTCGTCCTCGATGTGGTCGACAACTTTTATCCGCAGCAGGATCTGATCATCATTCGCCTGACCGGCGCGAAGGTGGAGCAAACCGGTGTGGTCGCCGGCATGAGCGGCAGCCCCATCTATTTCAACGGCCGGCTGGCTGGAGCACTGGCGCTGCGTTTTGTCGAGTTCCAGAAGGAGCCGATCGCCGGTGTGACCCCCATCGCCGCGATGATGCAGGCGCGCGACTTTGAGACGGAGCGCGTGCCGGCGCGGCCGGGAACCGCTCCTGCCGGCCAGACCTACCTGCGCGCGGTATTCCTCGGTGCGGAGAGCGAGTTCTGGACGCGGCTGCTGGCCCCGCTGCTGCCTGCCCCGGAGTCGCGCCTGGCGATGCGGCGCATCGATGCGCCGCTGTTGTTCTCGGGATTCTCGGAACAGAGTATGGCTGCCGCTGCGCCGCTTTGGGCCAGCCTGGGGTTCGCGCCAATGGCCGGGGGAGCCCCGGCCCCAGCCGCTACGGCGGCCGCGGCTGCACCCGCGGCCGTGCTGGAACCCGGCAGCGCGGTTTCCCAGGTTTTTGTGCGCGGCGATTTCAGCATGGACATGACCGGGACAGTCACCGCGGTCGACGGTGATCAAATCCTCGCCTTCGGCCACTATCTCTTCAATCTCGGCCCGATCCAGATGCCGATGGCGCGCAGCCGGATCCTGGCGACGCTGCCCAGCCTGATGGGTTCGAGCAAGCTGGCGCGTTCGCTGGAGGTCATCGGCACCATCCGCCAGGACCGGCTCAGCGGGATCTACGGCCAGATCGGACTCCCGCCGGCCTGGATCCCGGTGCGTGTCGACCTCAAGGGGCCGGAGAACAGTCGCGTCTTCCATTTTGAGCTGGCCGATGATCCGGCCTTGCGCAACCTGACCCCCTTTTTCCTGCGCACGGTGTTGTTTCAGGCCCTGGTGGCCGGCAAGCAAGGCGCTGAGCCCGCGACGGTGCGGCTGCACTGCACCATCGATCTGGCCGACGGCCGGAAGCTCAAAGTGGGCGATTTTTTCTCCTACCAGGAGCGGCTGGGTTTTCTCGGCGCCGGCAGCGAGATCGGTGAAGCGGTGGATCTGATTGCCATGAGCCTCGGCGCCCTGACCGTCAACCAGTTCGATCCGCCGCCCGTCCGCGCCATCGCCGTCACGGCAGAGATCGCGCCAGGTGAACGCATTGCCGCGATCACCGGCATCCGCCAGGACCGGCTCGAGGTCGATCCCGGAGATTCCCTGCACCTCGCCATGACCCTGCGGCGGAGCGATGGCCGGGAGATCAAGTTTCACCAATGCATCTGCCTGCCGCGATATCTGCAGGCGCGCAGTTTGAGCGTCATCGCCGCCGGCGCCGCCGGCCTGATCCAGGCCGAAGTGGCGAGCAATCCGGACAAGTACCGCCCCGATTCCTTCGCCCGGCTGTGCACACTCCTCGAACAGCGCCGCACCAGTGACAACCTCTACGTCCAGATCCGTGAAGCCGCCCCCGGCATGGCCGTCGATGGCGCGGAGCTCACCGGCTTGCCCCCGTCGGTCCTCGCGACCATGAGCGGCCGCGGCAACGAGCGCTATTTGCGCGACCGCGTCCTCGCCGAATGGGTGATTCCCACGGGATATGAAATCACCGGCATGAAACGCCTGAGCGTGCGCGTCGCGCAGCCCAGGCAGGGCGCGCCGGAGGCCAACCAGGCCAATTCTGACCTGCAATTTCTGGAATAAAGATGAAGACTAGAGTTCTCTCCCGGCCTCTTCTGGCCGTTGTGATGCTTGCAGCCCTCGGCTTCGGCCGACCAGCCGCGGCGGCGGGCCCCCTCTTGCACACCTGGAAAACCTTCGCCGATTTTATCCCCGGCAAACTTGAAAACCTCTCCCTCGAGAGCTCGGGCCGACTCACCCTCGCCCCGCTGACTCGCCTCCTCCTCGATACCGGCGAGCCCTACATCTGGGACATGGCCAGCGATCCTGAGGGCACCCTCTACCTGGCGACAGGTAACCAGGGGCGGGTTTACAGGATCACGGCCCGCGGGGATACCTCGCTCTGCTTTACCGCCGATGAGCCGGAGATCTATGCCCTTGCGCATGACGGCCGCGGCAGCCTCTATATCGCCACCTCGCCGCAGGGGCGCATCTACCGCCTTGACCGGTCGGGTACAGCGCAGCTTTTCTGCACACCTAACCAGGCCTACATCTGGGACATGCTCTGCGATGCGGAGGGCAACCTCTGGGTCGCCACCGGCGGCAAGGCGCAGTTGCTCTGCGTCAATCCCGCCGGCCAGATCAGCGTGGTCATGGAGAGCGAGGCGGAGCACCTGCGCTGTCTCACCCGTGACGGCGAGACCCTCTATGCCGGCAGCAGCCGCCCGGGGCTGGTCTATCGCATCCGCAAAAACAGCGCACCGTTTGTACTGTACGATACAGGTGTTGAAGAAGTGCACAGTCTGGCGGTAGTTCGCGACGGGACGCTCTATGCGGCCATCCAGAGTGCCGGCGCGCCGGCACCCCTGCCCACTCCGGTCGCCGTTACCGCGGCGCCCCAGGCCGGCAACGGGGAGAGCGAGGAACCGGACAAGAGCAGTGCTGCCACCGAAACGCCGCTGCCGGCGGCGGAGAATCCCCCCGGCTCCACCTCGCAGCTGGTGCGCATCGACGCCGATGGCTATGGCCGGCAAGTATGGCCGGTGGACGGAGACGAGGTCCAGGTCCTGCTTCCGGACGCAGAGGGCGGCCTTCTCGCCGGAACCGGCAGCGATGGCCGGCTTTACCGCATCGATCAGGCGGGCGAGATTTCCCTGCTGCTGAAAATCGCTGCCTCGCAAATTTCAGCGCTGCATCGCACTGCGGCGGGGGATCTTGTTCTGGGCGCTTCGAATATGGGGGTGGCCTATCGCGTCGCTGCGCCGGCCCGCCGCGGCATCTGCGAATCGCCGACCATCGATGCCGCCGCCCTGAGCAGCTGGGGCACGCTGATCTGGCGCGGTCAGGGCGCTGTCGCCTTCGAGACCCGTTCCGGCAACACCCGCAAACCGGAGGGGAGCTGGAGCGCATGGCAAGCTCCCCGCAGCGAGGCGGGCGTCGCGCACATCGTCAGTCCCCCGGCACGGTTCGTGCAATGGCGCGGCATCCTGCAGAACGGGGAGCAGGCCCCGGAGCTGCGCGAGGTTACGCTCTCCTATGCCCAGAAAAACCGGCGGCCCGAGATTGACGATCTGGTGCTTCTGGCGCCGGGCGATTATTTTGAAGGGGGCCAGGAACCCGGGGCCGCGGAGAAAGGTATCATCGAGCCGCCTGCTCCACCCAAGCGCGACTATAAAAAGGGCTTCCGCACCGCGGTGTGGCAGTTCGATGATCCCAACCGCGATCCACTCCTTTTTGCGCTCTGGTATCGCCGCGTCGAGGATCAGCACTGGCGCCGGCTCGCGGGCGCGATCGCCCAGGTCTGGTACAGCTGGGATACCACCCAGATGGCCGACGGCGACTACCTGCTGCGGCTCGAGGCCAGCGACAGCCTTTCGCTGCCGCCCGATCAGGGCTTGCGGGCGGAAAAAGTCAGCCCCGCCTTCCTGGTCGACAACACCGCCCCGCGCATCGAAAATGTGACCACCGGAAAAGAGGCCGGCCGGGTCGTGTTGCGTTTCCGGGTGTGCGATGCCGCCTCCGCCATCGCCCATGTGCGCGTCAGCATCAACGCCGGCGGCTGGCAGCCGCTCTACCCCGTCGACGGACTTGCCGACAGTCTGTGCGAGGAGTATCTCCTCCCGCTGCAGAGCGGCCTGGCATCCCTTGAGGTTTCGATCGAAGCTGCAGATCAGCTGGAAAACTGCAGCATGGCCCATCAGCAGATAAAAGGGTTTTGATGATCCACGGCAAAGAATGGCAGCCGCTGCGTGATTTTATCCGGGACCGGAACAGGCTGTTGGTTACAACACATATCAATCCCGATGGCGATGCCATCGGCAGCCAGATGGCCATGGCGCACTATCTGCGCAGGATCGGCAAGGAGGTGGTGCTCCTCAACTGCGACAGCATGCCGGAGTATTTCCATTTTCTCGATCCGCAGGGCGAGATTGCGCTCTATTCCGCACCTGAGCATGAGGCTGTTGTGGCCGGACTGGAGGGTTGCCTGGTCGTCGACATCAGCGACTGGGGCCGGCTGCGCAACCTGGGAGAGGCCTTGCGGCGCCACGCCATCCCTTTGGCCTGCGTCGATCACCACATCCCGACCGACCAGATGGGCGAGGTGCATATCTGCGTGCAGGAGGCCTCGTCCACCGGCGAGATCATCTATGATTTCCTGCTCGACTCCGGCGCCGAGCTTGCGCCGCCGATCGTCGATGCCTTGTATACCTGTATCATGACCGATACCGGTTCATTCCGGTTCACCAACACCACCGCGCGCACCCACCGCATCGCCGCCGACCTGCTCGAACGGGGCGCGCACTATCGGGCGATTTACGAGCAGGTCTATGAAAATAACTCCAAGCAGCGCACCCTTCTCATGGCCAGATTGCTCGAGCGGATGCATTTTGCCTGCGAGGACCGGCTCGCCTATTTCAGCCTCTCGCAGGAGCTGCTCCGTCAGACCGGCGCCCGGCTTTGGGAGACCGATGGATTTTCCGAACTCCCGCGGACCATCGCCAAGGTCGAAGTCAGCCTGATGTTCACTGAAACACGCGAGGGCAGCACCAAGGTCAGCTTTCGTTCCAAAGGCCGCGTCGCCATCAATGGCCTGGCGGCCCTGTTCGGCGGCGGCGGCCACAAGTTCGCTTCCGGCGCAACCCTGACCATGAGTCTGAACCAGGCAGTGGAGGTCGTGGTGGAAGAGGCCAAAAAACTGTTTAAAGAGTAAAAACGCATACACATACCCCGCATGTCGACTACTGGGCACGAAAATATAGATCGCTTCTACTCTCTTGCGGCGCATGCCTCCCTGATCTCCGATCCGGCGGAAATCTTTCGCCAGTCCCGCGCCTTGCTGCTGCGCATGATCCCCGCCGATTATTTCCTCATCTTTTATGACGACAAGCTCCGGGAATGCCTTACGGCCTCGTTCGCCTACAACATCCTGCCCATCCCGACTCTGGAGGAGATCACCATCCCTTACCAGGATGCACTGATCAAGGAGGTGGTGATCAGCCGGCAGACGGTGATCCGGCAGGACTGCATGGAGCCCCTGGTCCATGATGTCAGCCAGGAACTCATCGTGCCGATCATTACCCCCGAGCAGGTGCTGGGCGCTCTCTATTTTGCCCGGCTGGCCGAACGGCCCTTCACGGCCGAAGAGATCCGCCTGGCCGAGCTCTGCGCCTTTCTCCTCGTGGCTCCCATGGAACGGGCCCATTGGGAGCAGCGTTCGCGCCAGGCCCATGAGATCCTCAACAGTTTTCGCGAAAAATATCTCTCCATCCTCGACGCCCTGCCCTACCCGGCAGTGGTCATCGATCCCGAAGCGGACCGGCTGGAGGAGGTCAACCGCGCCTTCCTCGACTGGACGGGGTACGACCGGCGCCAGGTCTTTCTCTCCCGTTTTTCCGACCTCTGCCGCCTGCAGCGTGCCTTTGAAAACGGCGCGGCCTGGCCGCCGCACGCAGCGGCCGCACAGGTCGTCGGCCCGCACGGCACGCTGCCGGAGGTGCAGGCGCTCACCTCGCCGCTCAGCACCCAGGAGCCCGGCAAGCAGATCGTCACCTTCATCAGCGACTGGCGCCCGGCGCGCCGGGAGGGGCCGCAACAGGATGCCGAACTCCTCATCCGCACGCTCGCCCACGACCTCAAGGCGCCGCTGCAGAGCCTCAAGGGATATGCCACCCTGCTGCTGGAAGAGCAGGGCGGCGATCTTCCTGCCGCCGCATCGACCTACCTGGAGCGCATGTCCAGCAACATCGAGCAGATGGAACGCCTCATCGCTGACCTGCTCGATCTCTCGCGCATGAGCAGCGGCGACTTTCCTTTCCAGGAGGCGGATTCCTTTGAGATCCTCAAAAGCGCCCTCGAATCCCTTTCGGGGCTGATCGAAAAGCGGCCCGTGAACATGATCATCGATTCCACGCTGCCGCGCATCATCTGCAACCATACACAGATGACCCAGGTCTTCACCAATCTCATCTCCAACGCCCTGAAATTCACGCAGGGGATCGCCATTCCCAGCATCGAAGTGGGCTGCAATGCCACAGATGAGGATTTCGAGTTCTACGTCAAGGACAACGGCATCGGCATCGCGCCGGAGGATCTGGAGCGCGTCTTTGACCTCTTTTACACGCGCGACGCTACAGCCGGGGCCAAGAGCACCGGGGTGGGATTGACCATCGTCAAACGCATCATCGAGCGGCACCATGGACGCGTCTGGGCCGAATCCATTCCGGGCGAGGGCACGGTCATCAAATTCACCTTGCCCCAGGTTTTGCACCGGCAGGTGACCCTTGCCGGGGAGTGAGGGCTGTGCAGCACGAGTATCAAATTCTGATCATCGAGGACCATCCCGAGCAGGCGCACCTGATGGAGCTGATCCTGAAGCGGCATGGTCAGCCCTTCGCCGTCCAGATCATTCATGACCCGGAGGAGGGGCTGGCGCGGCTGCGGCAGGAGCCGGCCGATGCCCTGGTCCTGGACTACAGCCTGCCCAAAATGTCCGGGCTCGAGGTGCTACAGGTGATCAAGCAGGAGCACCCCGGACTGCCGGTCATCATGGTCACGGGTCAGGGGGATGAGCGCATCGCGGTCGAAGCGATGCGCCACGGCGTCTACGATTATCTGGTCAAGACCAAGGATTTTCTCGATCTCCTGCCGCGGGTGGTGACGCGCGCCATCGAAGAGCGGCAGCTCTCCTCGCGCCTCGAGCAAAGCGAACAGCGCTACTTCGCCCTTTTTGACAAGGCCAGCATCGCCATTTTCATCGCCGAAGCCGATTCCTACCAGTTGCGGCAGGCCAACGGCATGGCCCTCAAGCTGACCTCCTATCCGGTCGAGGCGCTCCTGGAAAAGAGCTTGCTGCAGATCTGCGCCAGCCGCTCCCTGCCGGAGGTTGAGGCCTTTCTCGCCCGGATCAAGCGCGAGGGCCAGGCCAACCTCGACCAGGTCATGTTGATCCGCCGCGATCAGCATCTCCTTCCCGTGGATCTCAGCGGCAGCCTGGTCTCGATCGGTGAGCGCCAGGTCATCCAGTGCTTTGCGCGTGATATCAGTGAAAAGCTCAAAATGCAGCGGCAATTGCTGCTCAGCCGCCAGCGCCTGATCTCGCTCTTCGACGGCATCACCGATCCCATCTCGGTCCAGGACCGCGACCACAATCTGATCATGGGCAACAAGCGCTATGTGGAGATGACGGCCGGCAACACGCCGGGGCTGACCGGCTGCAAGTGCCACAAGGCCCTTTTCGGCAGCGATGTTCCCTGTCCCAACTGTCCCGCCTTCGAGACCTACCGCACCGGCGAGTCCCGTTTCATCGAGATCATCCACCAGGGGCGGACCTTTGACCTCTGGACCTTCCCGATGGCCGGATTGGACGGCCGGCCGGAATTCCTCGTCGAGTACGCCAAGGATGTCACCGAAGAGAAGGAGATCGAAAAGCAGCTGATCAAATCCGAAAAGCTGGCATCGATCGGCCTGCTCTCATCGGGCATTGCGCATGAGCTGCGCAATCCCCTGAATATCATCGAGACCGCCCGTTATTCCATTGAGGACGGTCTCTCCCATCGCCAGCCGGAGATCGACCGCAAGCTGGAGATCATCAAAAAGAATGTCCGCCGGGCCTCGGTAATCATCGAAAATCTCCTCCAGTTTTCCCGGCATTCGGAATATGAGCGGGAACGCATCGATGTTGAAAAGCTCGCCGATACCACCCTTTCGCTGGTTGAAAAGGAGACCGCGGTGCGCAATATCAACCTCGAAAGGGGGTATGGCGGCGTTCCCAAGGTCTATTTCAGCCTGGACTCCCTCAAGCAGGTTTTTCTCAATATCATCTACAACGCCGTGCAGGCGATGCCGAATGGTGGGGTGCTGCGTATCGTCACCACGGCGAGCGCGGATGGCGGCTGGGTCGACGTCGAGTTTTCCGATAATGGCGTCGGCATCCCGGCTGAGAACCTCGACCATATTTTTACGCCGTTTTTCTCGACCAAGCGGGAGAGCGGCGGCACCGGTCTGGGGCTCTATCTTTCGTATGCGATCATCAGGCGGGAGGGAGGCGATATTCTCGCGCGCAGCCGCGAGGGAATCGGCACCACCTTCACCGTCAAGCTGCCGGTTGCGAAAAATTCCGGGCCGCCGGGGCGAGGTGAGTTAGCTGTTGACTAATTTAATCATTATTATTAAATTATAGCCTCAATCCGCCGTTCCCGACATCAACCAGGGTTTGAACAGGATCATTCGTGAAAATCGACAGCATTTTTGCACCCATCGAGGGGCTTTTGCACGATTTTGAGCACGCCTTCCAGGAGATACTGCAGTCTGAAATCCCGTTGGCCAATCAAGTTGTCCATTACATCGCTGGTCTCAAAGGCAAGCGGCTGCGGCCCGCCCTGGTTTTTCTTGCCAGCCGCCTGCACGGCACGGTGACTCCCAACTCCATGCGCGCCGCCATTGTCGTCGAACTCTTGCATACCGCCACCCTGGTGCACGACGATGTCGTCGATACCTCGGAGCTGCGCCGCGGCAAGCCGACGGTCAACTCGATCTGGGATAATCGCATCTCGGTGCTGGTGGGCGATCTGCTCTTCTCCCGCACCCTCAATGCCCTGCTCGCCCTGCACAGCCAGCCCGCTCTCGGGATCATTTCGGAGATGGCCAACCGCATCACCGAGGGGGAGTTGATGCAGGTCGAGCATGAACACGACTATCAGATCAGTGAGCCGGTCTATTTTGATCTGGTGGCCAAAAAAACCGCCGCCCTCTTCGCTGCCTCCTGCGAACTGGGGGCGCTCGCGGTGGAGGATGCGCCGGTTGCGCGGCAACGGATGAAGGATTTCGGGGAGAACCTCGGTATCGCCTTTCAGATCAAGGATGATCTGCTCGATTATGCCGGGGACGCTGCGGTGCTGGGCAAACCCGTTGCCAACGATATCCGCGAGAACAAGATCACCCTTCCCCTGATCTACGCGTTCGCCCATGCCGCGCAGGAGGAGACGGGGCGTATCGTCGCGCTCCTGGAGCAGCCGGACCTCGCCGATGATGATGTCCGCGCCATCGTCACTTTTGTCCGCGATCGCGGCGGACTGGAGTATGCGGAGCAGATGGCCCAACGCTATTGCAGTACGGCTGTTGCGATCCTCGAGTGCTATGCGCCCTCCGAGGTCCGCGACGCCTTGATGACGCTGGTCGACTTTGCGATCTCGCGTGAAAAGTAAAGCGGTCTCTCTCCCCGCACTTACCCTCCCCAGCGCAGCGATTCACCAGCTTTTGCTCTTCGCCACGCCCGGCTGCGCGTCGACCGTCGCACCTGCTCCGGTTGGCAGGCAGGGCCGGGCCCTGACAAACTGAAGTGTGCAGTAAACCATACCCGGAGGAACCATGCCGAGATCACTGGTCACCGGCGGCGCCGGCTTTCTGGGATCGCATCTGTGCGAATTCCTGCTCCATCAGGGACACGATGTCATCGCGATGGACAATCTCTTGACGGGCAATATCGCCAATATCGAGCCTCTCCAGTGCGAGTCCTTCAAGTTTATCAAACATGACGTCACTGAATATATCTATATCGCCGGCGCGGTGGACTATGTCTTTCATTTTGCTTCGCCGGCCAGCCCCCTGGACTATTTGCAGCTGCCCATCCAAACCCTCAAGGTCGGCGCCCTCGGCACCCACAAAGCGCTCGGCCTGGCCATGGCCAAAAATGCGCGCTTCCTCCTCGCCTCGACCTCGGAGGTCTATGGCGATCCCCTGGTGCATCCCCAACCTGAGGAATACTGGGGCAACGTCAACCCTGTGGGGCCGCGCGGGGTCTATGATGAAGCCAAACGCTTCGGCGAGGCCCTGACCATGGCCTATCATCGCTACAAGGGTGTGGACACCAAGATCGTGCGCATCTTCAACACCTACGGACCGCGCATGCGCCCCAACGATGGCCGTGCCATCCCGGCCTTTGTGCCCCAGGCGCTGCGCAACGAACCGATCACGATTTTTGGCGACGGCTCGCAAACCCGCAGTTTTTGTTTCGTCAGCGATCTTATCGAAGGGATTTACCGCCTGATGCTTTCCGACCAGCACGAGCCGGTCAATATTGGCAATCCCCACGAGATGACCATCCGCGAAATGGCCGAGGCGATCATCCGCATCACCGGCAGCGCCAGCCCCCTGATCTTCAAGCCCTTGCCGGTCGATGATCCCAAGGTGCGCCAGCCCGACATCGCCTTGGCGCGGCGCCTCCTCGGCTGGGAGCCCCAGGTCGAACTGGAAGAGGGCCTGACCCGCACCGTCGCCTGGTTTCGTCAGGTTCTGGGAAAGCAGTGAGGACCATGCCTGCAGATCCGAAAAAAATTCTCGTCATCCGGCTCAGCTCCATCGGCGATATTCTGCTGACGACGCCTTTGCTGCGCATTCTGCGCCGGCGTTTCCCTAAAGCCCGCATCGATTTTGTGATCAAGTCGCGCTTCGCCGAACTCCTGCGTCATAATCCTCACCTCAATGAGCTGCTGGTGCTGGATACCGAGACGGCCTTTGAAGGATTGCAGGAGCTGCGGCGGCGCATCCGGACGACGGGATACGATCTCGTCATCGATATCCATCAGAACTTTCGCAGCCTTTTTCTCCGGTTCGGCCTGCCTGGCACCAGGATCGTGACCCACAACAAGATGCTGCTGCGCCGCTTTTTGCTGGTGCACATGCGCTTGAATCTCTTTGGCCGGATTGTCCCCATCTATCAGCGCTACATCCGGGCGATGGCGCCCTGGGGATTGGAAGACGATGGCGCGGGGCTGGAGTTTCATGTGGATCCCCAGGCCGAGCGGCAGATAGCCCTGCGGCTGGCGGAACGCCCTGGTGCGCGGCTGCTGGTGGGACTGGCGCCGGGGGCCGGTTTTGCGACGAAACGCTGGCTGGCGGAGTATTATCAGGAGACCGCCCGGCGGCTGATCAGGGACTATAACGCCGATATCCTTCTGCTCGGCAACAAGGCCGACCGCGAGGTCACCGGAGCGATCGCCGCGGAGTCCGGCACAGGTGTCTATGACTGGGCCGGCACTCTGACGCTGCAGCAGAGTGCCGCCGCCCTGGCTCACTGCAATCTCCTGATCTGCAATGATACCGGTCTGATGCATCTGGCCTGTGCCCTGAAGGTCCCGGTTCTGGCGCTTTTCGGGCCGACCACCCGGGAGCTCGGCTTTTTTCCGGTCGGCCCGCGTGCGCAGGTCATCGAGCATACGGAATTGTCCTGCCGGCCCTGCAGTCATATGGGCGGCCCGCGCTGTCCCAAAGGCCATTTCCGCTGCATGCGCGAGATCCTGCCGGAACGCGTGCTGGAGCACGTCGGCCGTGTCCTGCAGGGCAGCGATCCGGACTGATCCCGTTTACCCCTTTGCGGCCGCGCCGATGATCCCCACCGACGCGGCCGGCAGGACAGCGATCCGGACTCATCCCATTTACCCTCTGGAGGTTTGAACGTGGAAAGCCAAGAACTGGCGCGGCGGGTAGCCCGCCTGATCTGGGAGAAAAAAGGCATCGATCCGGTCATCATGGATCTGCGCCAACTGACCAGCATCACCGATTTTTTCGTCATCTGCTCGGTTGACAGCGATCCGCAGGCGCGGGCGATCATGGACCATCTGGCGGAACAGCTCGGCACCGAGGCGGTGCGGCCCTGGCATGTCGAGGGTTCGACCGGCTCCAAATGGCTGCTCCTCGATTTCGTCGATGTGGTGGTCCATATCTTCCGTCCCGAGGCGCGCAATTTTTATGGGCTGGAACGTCTTTGGGGGGATGCCCCCATCGAAGAGATAACGGAGCACTCTTTTTCGCAGCAAGGATCGTGAGATGAAACCCAAGGAATATATACAGGAGGCGCTGCAGTCGGCCCTGACGGCGAGCGGTTTGGCGGGAGCGGATACCCCCTGGCTCGGCCTGGAGCGGCCCAAACAGGAGGGGCAGGGCGATCTCTCCACAACCCTGGCCATGACCCTGGCCCGGAAGGCGGGTATGGCGCCGCGGGCGGTGGCGGAGCTGTTGATCCGCCATTTGCCGCAGGATCCCGCCTGTATCGAAAAGATCGAAATCGCCGGCCCGGGCTTTATCAATTTCTATATCGCCAAACCGGCGCTGCAGCAGGCGGTGCTCGAGATCATCCGTGAGGGCGCGGCTTACGGCCGCAGCACCATCGGCGCCGGACGCAAGGTCCAGCTCGAATTCGTCAGCGCCAATCCGACCGGCCCGCTGGTGGTGGTCAGCGCCCGCGCCGCCGCCGTCGGCGATGTTCTGCGCAGCTGTTACCGCGCCGCGGGCTATGACGCCTCTAGCGAGTATTATATCAACGATGCGGGCCGCCAGATCCGCCTCCTCGGCGCCTCCCTGAGCGCCCTCTACATGAAGGAACTGGGCCATGCCGAGCCTTTTCCTGAAGATGGCTATCATGGCGACTATCTGCGCGATCTGGCCCGGGCCATTGTCGCCCGGGAGGGCGACCGGTTCGTCCCCCTGCCGCAGTTGGAACGCGCCGCCGAGCTCGGCGGGATGGGCATGGAAGAGATGATCGCCCGCCACCGCGCCAGCCTGGAAGGCTATGGCGTGCATTACGACCACTGGTTCCGCGAGAGCGGCTTGCGCGAGGCCAACGCCCAGCAGGTGGTGCTGGAGGCCTTTGCCGCCGCGGGGCTGAGCTATGAGGAGGAGGGGGCGCTCTGGTTTCGCTCCACGCAATTCGGCGACGAGAAGGACCGGGTGCTGGTGACCAGCGACGGGGAGCCGACCTACTTTCTCATCGATATCGCCTATCATGAGGACAAGTACCGGCGCGGCTTTGAAAAGGTGATCGATTTTTGGGGCCCCGACCACCATGGCTATATCCCGCGGATGCGCGCCGCCTTGCTGGCGCTCGGCCATCCCGCCGCGAGTTTTGACGTCAGCCTGATTCAGCAGATCAATCTACTGCGCGGCGGCCAGGTTTACAAGATGTCCAAGCGCGCCGGCCAGATCATCGAGATGGATGAGCTGGTCGAAGAGGTCGGCCGGGACGCCGCCCGCTTTTATTTTATCGACCGCCGCATTTCCCAGCCCATGGATTTCGATATCGATCTGGCCAAAACCCAGAGCGACGAAAATCCGGTCTATTATGTGCAGATGGCCCACGCGCGGATCTGCAACATTGAACGCTACGCCCTGGAGCAGGGATTGCAGGTTCCCGCCGAGGCGGACACCAGCCCCCTGGGCAATGCCCTCGAAGTACAGGTCATCAAAAAACTGCTCGAATTTCCCGAGGTCATCCAGCGCACCGTGGCGAAGACCGAACCCCACCGCGTCACCAGCTATGTGCAGGAGCTGGCCACGGTATTTCACCGCTTCTACCATGAAAACCGCGTGGTCACCGAGGATGCGGCCCTTTCCGGCGCCCGCCTGATGCTGGCGCGGGCGACCCGCCAGGTGCTGGCCAATGCCTTCACCCTGCTGGGGATTTCTGCGCCCGAAAATATGAGATAGAATTGAGGAACACCCCCCATGAGTCTGCTTGTTGTCGGTTCCATGGCCTATGATGATGTGATCACCCCGGCGGCAGCGGTTAGCGATGCCCTGGGTGGTTCGGCGACCTTTTTTGCGGCGGCGGCCAGCTTTTTCACCTCCGTCAACCTGGTCGCCGTGGTCGGTGAGGATTTCCAGCAGGAGGAGATCGCCTTTCTCCGCGACCGCGGCGTCGATCTTGACGGGCTCCAGGTCGAGCCCGGCCAGACCTTTCGCTGGAAGGGCCGCTACCTCGAGAACATGAACGACCGTGAGACCATCTTTACCCACCTCAACGTCTTTGAGCAGTTCAATCCGCGCATTCCGGAAAAGTACCGCAACAGCGACTTTGTTTTTCTGGCCAATATCAGTCCGGAGCTGCAGCTCAGCGTCATCACGCAGGTGCACCAGCCGCGGTTCGTCGCCCTGGACACAATGAATTACTGGATCACCGGCACCCCCGGGCCGCTGCGTGAGATCCTGAAAAAGGTCGATGCCCTGGTGGTCAACGACTCGGAAATTCGCGAGCTCTCGGGCGAAGACCATATCATCCGGGCCAGCCGGGCGGTGCAGGCCATGGGACCGCGGACACTGATCATCAAAAGGGGGGAACACGGGGCCCTGCTGGCGCATGACGAGAATTACTTTTTCTGCCCGGCCTTTCCGGTGGAACACCTGCAGGATCCGACCGGCGCCGGTGATACCTTTGCCGGCGGCTTCATGGGCTATCTCGCCCGCTGCGGCCAGGTCAACGAAGAGACCCTGCGCCGCGCCGTCGTCTATGGCACAGCCGTGGCCTCCTTCGTAGTGGAGGATTTCAGCTGCAAGCGGCTGCGCGACCTGAGCCGCCGCGAGATCCTCAGCCGCGTCGACGCCCTGCATGCTATGACCCGTTTTGATACGGACGCGTTTGGTCTGGCGGAAGATTGATCGAGCTCTGCGACATCCATTACGCCTATCGCGATGAGACCGGCCAGCCTCGCCCGGTTCTGAACGGAATCTCGATGCGCATCGAGCCCGGCGAGTCGCTGGCGATCATGGGCGCCAACGGTTCCGGCAAAAGCACCCTGGTCAAGTGCTGCAACGGGCTCCTGCTCCCCGGGCGTGGCCAGGTCCGGGTGGAGGGCCTCGATACCGCGGATGCGCGGCAGCTGCCGGCCATCCGGCGGCTGATCGGCATGATCTTCCAGAATCCTGACAATCAGATCGTTTCCACGACCGTCGAGCGCGAAATCGCTTTCGGGCTGGAGAACCTCGGGGTGCCCGTCGACGAGATGCACGCCCGCGTCGATGCGATGCTGCGCCAGTTCGATCTCGAACCCTACCGCCTCAAATCACCCCACTATCTCTCGGGCGGCGAAAAACAGCGCCTCGCTCTGGCGGCCGTGCTGGCCATGCAACCCCGATACCTCATCCTTGACGAGCCGACCTCCCTGCTCGATCCCCAGCACCGCCGCCAGATCATCGATCTGCTCGGCCTGCTGCGCCAGCAGCAGGAGGTAGCCTGCGTTCTGGTCACCCAGTTCGCGGACGAAGCCCTGGCCGCGCAGCGTCTCGCCGTGCTCGCGGGGGGCCGGCTCTTCCTCGAAGGCGAACCGCCCGAGATTTTCAGCCGTGTCGAAGAGCTGCTTGCGGTCGGCCTGGAGCCGCCCCTGCCCTTTTTTTTGGACCATCTGCTGCAGTCATGATCTTTTTTACACCATTTGTTGATTTTTTCATTTTTTGCTCCTATATTGCATAAATTCTTGATCCGGTGTGTGTTGAATGCAAAGGACGGATCTGCTCCAGCCCATGAACGCCATCCTCCCTATTACCCATCTGGTCGATCCGGCTGTTCTGCAGCACGTGCAGGATACCTTTGCCGAACAACGGCGCCTTTCCATCCTTCTCTTTGACATCCACGGCGACAAGCTGACGCAGCCCTCCCGGCGTTGTAATCTGCCGCCGGACCATGCAGCGGTCCTTGATCCATTTCTCGATTTTATCCTCACCAATCCGCCTCATTTTGCCGACCTCGGCCTGCGCGACGGCAACACCCTTTTCGCCTCCTTCTTCAACGGCATTTTCCATCGGGCCATTTTCCCGCTGATGGTGCAACGCCAGGCCATCGGGGCGGTGCAACTGGTAACCGTGCACGATCTCGAGGCCTTCGATATCGGCCGCTGGCGCTATCTCCTCGACGGCTTTGCCTGGAACGATGCCAGCTATCTGGCTTTCCTCGATGCCCAGCCGCGCCCGCCGCTGAACGACCTGGTCCACCACACGGCCTGGTTCAGGACGCAGCTGACCGACCTGCTCGAGGGCGGCTACAGCCGCTACAAAAAGCAGCCCCGGGAAACCGAGCGGCCCACCCCGGGCCTGCCCGGATTGCAGGAGATGGTCACCAATCGTCAGGGTGATATTCTTGCGGTCTCCCCCGCCATTGCCGAGCTGCTCCATTATGAGGCCAGCGATGAGATGATCGGCCTGAATGCCATCGAGCATCTGACCATCGATCTGGACATCCAGGAGCGCCTCCGCGACATCCTGGCCCTGGGGGAGCGGGAGAGCCAGATCGAGGCCCTCATCCAGGCGAAAGACGGCCTGCTGCTGCGGGTGACGTGGCTGCTGGTATTGGACCAGGATGAGGAGGGGCATGAGGTCGGGCTGCGCTGGCAGATCCAGCGCAGTGCGGAGGTGCGCAAGAGCCGGGCGGAGCTCCTTCCCGGGTTGCTCAAGGAATTGAGCCGGGAACAGCGGGCCGCAGCGGAGGCGGCCGCGCTCAGGACTGCGGAGCAATCCACGCTCTGGGCGGAGCAGCAAAGCGTGAACCTGTCCGGGGAGCCAGCTGCGCCCCCGGCGGCAGAGTCCGGATCGGCCGCGACGGAGCCACCCCCGCCGCCGGATCAAGCCGGGCCTCCCCGGCCGCCCGGGCCCCATGAGGCCGCAGCGTCGCTGACACCGGAAATGCTCGGTTTCCTCGAGGAGCTGGTCTACCCCCTTTTTGCGGTGGATGGTGAGAACCGCATCCTCGTCTGGAATCAGCGGATGGTGGAGCTCCTGCGCATCTCCGCCCTGGCGGTGCAGGGCAGCGATTTCAGCAATCTCCTGGTGGGAGAGTCGCAGAAGCTGTGGCACCAGTGGCTCTTCGAGTTCCGCATCAATCCCGATCTCAAGGAGATCAAACCCGGCGGCTTGCTCTATGTGCTCGATAACAGCGGCGAGGTCTATGCGATCCAGCTGGAATTAGCCAAGGCCGATCTGCCCGCCGGTCAGGTGATCACCGCGACCATCCGCTCTTGCGAGCGGTCGGCTCCCCCGGCGCCCGAAAATCGGGCGGTGGAAGCCGCTACCGAGCTGGAGCCTGCGCCGGCGATGCGCCCGGTGGCGGCGAAACGGGAGGAGCCCGCCGATTCGCTGGAGGTGCTCAGTCATTTGCTCGAACGGCAGTGGCAGCCCCTGTATGAACGGCTGCGCGGGCTTGTACAGCCGGCGGCGATGGCGCCAGCCGCGCGGGACGAAGCCCGGATCCTGCTACAGGAGGCCGAAGCCCTGACGCGCTTCCTTCAGCAAGTCCATTATATCGCCGGTGAATACGAAATCAGCGCGGCACCGGTGCCCATTGTCCCAATTCTCCATTACGCGGCGAATACCCAGGAGCGCCTGTTTGCGCAAACGGCGCCGATCCACTGGCAAGTTGCGGACGAGAATGTGATGGTGGAAGGCGATACGGTGATGCTCTTCCATGCGATGGTTTATCTGCTCGATTATATCCGGAAGGTCATGGAGGAGGGAATGCCGCTGCGTTTCCGGATCCAGCCGGCGCCGGGACGCGCGGAAGGGGTGGGCGAACATGTCCGATTGGTTACGATCGAGGTGATGTATACCGACCATCTTTCACCCTGGCCGGCGGGCGAACACGGCAGCCCGGCAGTGGGCGGCTTCCGGGATTTCGGCCTGGCGGCGATGCAGGCGATCATCCAGGCCCACCACGGCGTGGCCCGGATGGTCCCGGCCGAATTCGACCAGCGCGCCTTCCAGCTCTATCTGCCTCTCGCCGCGCCGGTCCGCTCCTCCGCCGCATCGCCGACCGTCCTGGTTATCGATGACGAGCCGGGGATCCTGCAGATGAATGCCCTGATGCTCGGGCACGCCGGCTATACCGTGCTGACGGCGATGGAGGAGAGGGAGGCGCTGCGGCTGCTGCAGGAACACAAGTCGGAAATCCGCGCGGTGCTGCTCGACTGGCTGCTGAAAGAGGCGACCGGCCGCGACCTTGCGGCCAAGATCGCCCGGATCAGCCCGGTCCCCCTGATTCTCACGAGCGGCTTTCTCCCCGATCGCGAAATCAAGGAGGTGATGGAAACGTACCGCGCCCGCTTCGTGCAAAAGCCCTATACCACGAGCTTGCTCGTGCAAACCGTCGCCGCTGCGGTCAAGGGCGCGCCCGCCTGACCCTAGACCGCGAAACGGAAATTGATGATATCCCCGTCCCGGACGATATATTCCTTGCCCTCCAGCCGCAACACCGCCTCGGCCCGACATTTGGCCATGCTTCCCCGCGCGATAAAATCATCATAATGCACCACCTCGGCCCGGATGAATCCGCGCTCGATATCGGAGTGGATCACGCCGGCCGCCTGCGGCGCCAGGGTGTTGTTATGGATGGTCCAGGCGCGCACCTCATCCTCACCAACGGTGAAGAACGAGAGCAATCCGAGCAGTTCATATGAGGAGCGCAGCAGCCGGTGCATCGCCGGCTGCTGGATGCCGGCATCCTGGCGGAAGATTTCCGCCTCTTCGGCCGAGAGCTGCTGGATCTCCATCTCGATCTGCGCCGAGATGGGCAGCACCGCGGTTTTGGGGAGGGCGGCCCAGGCGCCCAGTGCTTCGACCACGGCGGCGCTGCGGCCGATCTCCTTCTCATCGATGTTCGGCACGAGAATGTGGGGTTTGAGGGAGAGAAACTGATAGCCGCGGATGAGAATCTCCTCGTCTGGCGCGAAATCGAGGGTGCGCAGGGGCTGGAGGTGGTCGATGGCCGTTTTGCAGCGCTGCAGCACATGCTCCTCCTTGACGTGGAGGTCGGTCTTGCGCACGCGCATCTCTTTTTCCAGCCGTTGCAGCCGGTTTTCGATGATGCCGAGGTCGCTGAGAATGAACTCCTCCTGGACCAGGTTGAAATCGCGCTGCAGGTCGATCGAGTTGAGGGGATGGGGGACGTTGTCGTTGTGAAAGGCTGCGGCGATGACCAGGATGGCGTCGGCGGTGCGCACCTGGCCGAGAAACTGGTCGCTGAAGCCACCCTTTTTTTGCTCTTCGGCGCTCAGGCCGCTGAGGTCGATGTACTCAATGGTGGCCGGGGTCTTTTTTTTCGGGGTAAAGATCTCGTCCAGCCGGTCGAGCCGTTCGTCGGGGACCTGGACGATGGCGCGCAGGGAATCGCGTTTGCCCGTCTGGGCGGCGGGATCCGCCACGGTGCCGGTCAGGGCGCTGAAAAGCGTGGTCTTGCCCGAGAAGGGCAGGCCGACGATGCCTATTTTCATGGGATTTATCCGTTTTCTTGTGTGCTAAACTTACATAAAATATAAACTTTCGCCGAATTATTTGCAAGGAAAATATCCGCCGTGCCGCTTCGGATCGCTCGCGCTGCGATTTTCCCCTTTATTAAGAGGATTTTATTTTGCATATTATACTCCTGTACGCAGCCAGCGAGGTAGAACATGTCATCCGAAAAACAAATCGGCGCCCGGCTTTGCCCCAATTGCCGCCGCCTGATCTCCGTCAACGCCAAAGAGTGCATTCATTGCGGCTGGAAAAATTACGGCCTCTCCGGATTCGGCACCGGCTTTGAAAAGATCATCCGCAGCCTGGGGGGATTGGTGCCGGTTCTGATCGGATTCACCATCCTCCTCTACTTTGCCAGCCTGATGCTGGACCTCTCCGCCCTCATCTCCGTGCGCAGCCTTTTCGGCCTGCTCGCCCCGAGCGGTGGCGCGCTCTACCGTCTGGGCATGACCGGTGCCGTCCCGCTCGCCCAGGGTCAGTGGTGGACGCTCTTCACTGCCATCTACCTGCACGGCGGAATCCTGCATATCTTTTTCAATATGCTCTGGCTGCGCAACATCGGCTATGCGGTGGATGAGTTCTTCGGCACCTCACGGGCCTTTATTATTTTCACCGTCGCGGGGGTGACCGGCTTTCTCGCCTCGGATCTGCTCCGCGTGCCCTTCACGGTCGGCGCTTCCGGCTCGATCTTTGGCCTGCTCGGCGCGCTCATCTTCTACGGCCGCCATCGCGGCGGCGCCTACGGCGAGGCGTTGATGCGCCAGGTCGGCAGCTGGGCGCTGATGGCGTTTCTCTTCGGCTTTTTCTTCCCCGGCGTCAATAACTGGGCACATGCCGGCGGTTTTGCGGGCGGTTACCTCTGCGCCATGCTGTTGAAATATCAGGAAATAGCGCGCGAGCGCACCGCCCACCGCATCGCCGCGCTGGGACTGGCGCTGATCACTCTGGCCGGCTTCTTCCTCTCCCTGTTCCGGGCGGCTTGAGCGGCTCTATGGGCACCCCCGGCCCGGCAGCGGCAATGCGCACTTCGGTCATCCTGACGACCCGGGACCGCTCCGGCATGGTGCTGGAAGCCCTCGCGTCGGTCCTGCAGCAGAGCCGTCCGGCGGAGGAGATCATCGTCGTCGACGACGGTTCAGAAGATGAGACGCAAAGCGCTTTGCAGCCCTTCCTGGAACGGATCGTCTATCTCCGGCAGCCGGGGCCGCGCGGCGTCGCGGCGGCGCGCAATCGCGGCATAGCGGCGGCGACGGGGCGCTGGCTCGCCTTTCTCGACTCCGACGACCTCTGGAAGCGGCAAAAACTCGCGCGTCAGCTGGCCGCACTGCAGGCGAACCCGGGCATGTCCGTCTGTTATACCGGCGAGGAGTGGCGCCGCGAAGGTCGCTGGATGAATCAGGGTGCGCACCATCGCCAACGCTCCGGCTGGATTTATCGCGACTGCCTGCCGCTCTGCATCATCAGCCCCTCCTCGGTGCTGATCGAACGGTGTGTCCTGGAGCAGATCGGCCTCTTTGATGAGAGCCTGCCCGCCTGCGAAGACTATGATCTTTGGCTGCGCATGACCAGCCGCTACCCCGTTCTTTACCTGGCGGAAAGGCTGATCGTCAAACGCGCCGGAAGCTGGCCGCAACTCTCGCGCCAGCACAGCCTCGACCGCTATCGCATCCTCGCCCTGCACAAAATGCTGGCGTCAGGAAGCCTGGCGGCGGCGGATCAGGCCGCCACCCGGGCCATGCTCGCCGAAAAATGCCGGATCTATGCCCTCGGCTGCCGCAAGCATGACCGCAACGCCGAGGCCGAATGGGCTGAAGACGTGGCCCGCGCTGCCGTAGATTCCTTACTTTTCTCCAAGGAGAACTCTGATGCGTAAATTAGGTCTCGTCCTGCTGCTGATCGCTACCCTGAGCGGCTGCTCCGGCCAGCAAGATCCTGAAATCAGCAAGGTCATCGGCTCGTTTCATGCCGCCTTCGATGCCAAGGATATGACCGCCCTGCGCGCCATGTGCACCAGGGACATGTTCTGGTATACCCTCAATGGCAAAATGCTCAACGCCAGCCAGATCGCCGACTATTTCACTCCCATGATGGAACGCTGGGAGACGGTCAAGACGACGCTGAGCGGCATGGAAATCCGCCGCGACCACCGGCTCGCGGTGGTGCGTTACCAGGGGACCGTCGCGATCACCAGCGGCGGCAAACCCTCGCAAGTGCGGAGCTTTTATACGACCGTCCTGGTGAAGGAGAGCGGGGGGTGGAAGATCTGGCAGCATCAAATGACCACGACCTATTGAGATCCACACTCTGCACCTGATAAGGAGCGCTTCATGAAGATCGGATTCATCGGACTGGGCATTATGGGCGAACCCATGGCCCTCAATCTGCTCAAAGCGGGATTTCCGCTGACCGTGTTCAACCGCACCGCCCGGCGGATGGACAAGCTGCTCGCTGCCGGAGCGGCGGGCGCCTATTCCCCGCGCGAGGTGGCGGCTAAAAGCGATGTCGTCATCACCATCGTCACCGATTCTCCCGATGTCGAGGAGGTCGTGCTCGGAGAGAACGGGATCCTGAGCGGACTCCATACCGGCAGCGTCGTGATCGACATGAGCACGATCTCCCCAGCTGTCACCCGCAAGCTGGCGGCCGAGATCGAAAGGAAGGGCGGGGAGATGCTCGATGCCCCGGTGAGCGGCGGCGATATCGGCGCCATCGCGGGAACCCTGGCCATCATGGTGGGCGGTAAAAAGGAGGTTTTTCAGGGCTGTCTGCCGGTTCTGGAGGCGATGGGCAAGAGCGTCACCTGGATCGGCGGCCATGGCATGGGCCAGACGGTCAAGCTCTGCAACCAGATCCTGGGGGCGGTCACCAACCTGGCCGTTTGTGAGGCGGTCGAGTTCGCCCGCAAGGCCGGTGTGGATCCCCTGGTCATGATCGAAGCGGTCAAGGGCGGCGCCGCCGGCTCCTGGCAGCTGGCCAATCTTGGCCCCAAAATGGTGGCCGGCAATTTCGCGCCCGGCTTTATGATCGATCTGCAGCAAAAGGACCTGCGGCTCGCGCTCGAGGCGGCACGCGAAATGCAGCTGCCCGCGCCGGCACTGGCGCTGGTGCAGCAGCTCTTCACCGGTTGTCAGGCGCACGGCGAAGGCCGGGAAGGCACGCAGGCGCTGGTCAAATCGCTGCGGCGCCTCGGCGTCAACCTCCAGTAGGGTGCTGCGATGCCGGCGGCAGCACTACGCAAAACCGGCGGACTGCCGGTATGTTTTATAAAGGGAAGCAGGATGTCGGGCAGCGGGATGAGCGGGTTGGTGAAAAGATGGGGAGCCGTGTCAGCGGGCCTGGCGGCGATGATGCTGCTCGAGTGTTCGCTCGAGGCACCCAAAGCTCCGAACTGGGATACCCTTCTGAATATTCCGGTGACCGACCATCGCTACACCCTGGCCAGCCTGATCGAGGAGGATGATAACTTTGTCGCCGGACCGGATCGCCTCCTCACCTTCCATTACGAGGCCGCGCTCGACACCACCCGGGTCGGGGAGTTTCTCACCCTCCCCGATCTCCACGAGAGTGTTACCCTTGGCCTCGACGCCTTCCGGATCCCGTCCATTCCGGTCATGGCCGATCGTTTCTTCTGGTCGCAGCTGAGCGCCGAGGCGATCCGCCTTGATGGCACCTCCGCTGTGATCGGACCGTTCTCCTTCAACTACATTCCCAGTGCGATTCATAGCAGCGAGGACCTGCTCTACGCCTCGCTGACCAGTGGCAGCGCGCGCCTCCACATCTACAACCGCCTCAATGTCGATCTCGAAAACCTCATTTTGACGCTGCAGAACAACGCAACCGGCGAGAGGCTTCTCTCCAGTCCGCTGGTGAGCCGCATTGCCAGCCAGGATTCGGCCGGCGTAACGGTCGATATCGGCGGCTGCACCATCCCGCGCCAGGCGTGCTGGCTGATCAGCGGCAACTCCGCCGGCAGCAGAGGCCGGACGGTCGCCATTGCGGCGAGCCAGCCGGTGGATGTGGTGCTCGAACTGCGTGATTTTGTCGTCGCCGCGGCAGAGGCGCGCATCCCCGCCCTGAATCTGGAGCGGAGCGATACCGTCACGCTGGCGGGCGTGGAGGGCAACGCCATCGATGCCGCCACCTTCCAGAGCGGCCGTTTGCTCCTCGAACTCGACAACCGCTCCCCCTTCAGCAGTCCCGCGCTGCTGATCGAGTTCCCCGAGATCACCTATCCCGCCACCGGCAAGCCATTGACGCTCAACCTGGAGCTGAAAGCCGGAGCCACGAGCCGCACGCTCATCGATCTGGCGGGGATGAGCGTCGATCTGGCCCTGCCGCCCGTGGGCTCACCGCAGCAGATCCGGATGGAGATCCGGGCCACGACCGCCGACATGCGCATGGCTTTTATCGAGGTCGGCGCCGCAACTCAGATCCGCCTTGCGGCTGCCCTCGAGGGGTTGCGCGTGGATCATTTCAGCGGCCGCCTTGCGCCCCGCGCTGTCCGCCTCGACAGCACCGTGCGCGCGCTGGATATTGCCGGCGCCTGGGGGGATCTGCAGGGCATTTCGCTTCGTGAAGCCCGCTTGCAGGTGGAGGTATTCAGCACCCTGAACCTGCCCTTGCACTTCCGCGGCATACTCTATGGATTCCGTGGCGAGCTGGCGGGTTCTCTTTTCCCGCTCGAGTTTGCGGTTCCCGCGGCCACGCCGTCCGGACGGCTCTATGCCCCGCCGCCGTACACTGCCAATAACAGCACGATCGTCGCTTTCATCAACCAGCAGCCCGACCGGATCGCGGTGACCGGCACGGTGGACGTCGGCGACAGCCTGGTCGACGGCAGCGTCCGCAGCGCGGACGCGGTGGCGGCCCGGTTCAGTCTCGAGTTGCCCTGCGATCTTGCCTGGGAGGCGCGGCAGATCGACGGCGATCCCGGCGCCTTGCACATTGCGTCAGCCGATGCGGGCGGGGATCCGTTCACCGAGGAGGATGGCGAGATGACGCTCTCGGCAGAGGCGATGGAGCGTATGCGCGCGGGCGAGCTGGAACTGGAGGTGGAAAATCATTTGCCTGTGGCCGGCGAGGTGACGCTCTACTTCGCCACCGACTCGAGCCGGCTCTTCACCCGGCCCGATCTGGCACTGGGACCGGTCGTATTGGCGGCGGCGGCGACGGATGCGGCGGGGCAGGTGACGGCCGCGGCAACTTCAACCAGCCGCATCGCCCTCGATCCGGCCGATATGCCGCTCTTCCGCAATGCAGGCGCCGCAACCAAGACCCTCTACTACAGCCATCGCGTCAACCTCGCCGGCAGCGGCGGGCGTAGCGTCCGGCTCTTCCTCGACGACTATGTGCGCATCAAGGCGCTGCTGCGGATGACGGTGAACATCGGGGGCTGAACGGCCCGGTGCGGCCGATCCGCACTCCCCGCCCCGCCCGTGCAGCGCCCGTTGCAGCGCCGGCCGCTGATCGTAAATCCGCCGCCGACCCCGTCCCTCATTTCGGCGGCTGCACCACCCGCGGAAGCTGTTACGGACCGTAAATCCGCCGCCGACCCCGTCCCTCATTTCGGCGGCTGCACCATCCGCCGGATCTCCTTCAACCTCTCCCGGATCGGCAGCTTTTGCGTGCACGCCTCCTCGCATTGACCGCATTCGCTGCAAAGCCCAAAGATCGGGCTCTTGCGGCTGATCCCCCAATGCCAGCCCAGACGTTCGGCGATATGCTCGGGTTTGCCCGAGAGCATATACTGATTGTAGCTGTCCATCATGCGGGGGACGGGAATCCCCTCCGGGCAATGATCGCAGTAGCCGCAACCCGTGCACAGGGCATCGAAGGAGGCGCTGAGATGGCTGCGGATGCCCTGAACTTCCTCCGCCGTCAGTCCACCCGGGTCCGCCGTTGCCGCAACGGCTTCCTCGATCTGGGCCTCCGTGCTAAAGCCCACCAGAGCAGTGGTGATGCGCGGATCATGGAGGAGAAAGCGCAGGGCGCCCTGAACCACGCTTTCATCGGGGCGCGTGCGCACAAAATCGAACAACCCGGGATGTTGCGGAATGATGCCGCCGCCGAGAGGATTCATGATCACCACCCCGCGCCCAAGCCGGGCCGCCGCGCTGATCCCAAGGTCGCGGTAGGCATAATTCATCACCGAATACCCGAGGAGGATCCCCGCGAAGGGATACGCTTCGAGCATCCATTCGATCTCCGTCCCGGTCATATGGCTGGAGACGCAGATATGGCGGATCAGCCCCTCCCGCTGCAATTGTTCAAAGGCCTGCAGCGCCCCCTTGTGCTGGCGTTTCTGGAAAGAGGCCTTGTCCATCACGCACCAGACGTGATAGAAATCGACCTGGTCCAGCCCCATGCGTGTCAATGAGGTCTCGAGCTCGCGGCGGATCTCGCCCGGATCGGCCTTGTTGGTCTTGGTGGCGACATAGAAGGGTTTGTCGCGACGCTGTTTTTTCATCTCCTGGAAGGCAACCCCGAAGAGTTCTTCGGAGCGGCCGTAGCCGATCGCGGTGTCGAAATAGGTGATCCCGAGGTCGTAGGCCTTTTTGATCAGGCTGGCGCAGGCTTCGACGTCATTCTGATTGAGAAAGCGCATGCCGCCGAAGCCGATGGCGGAGAGTTCGATGCCGGTACTGCCGTAGGGGTGATAGATCATCGATTGGCCTGCAGGTTTTGATGGAGGTCCGGAAGATGATGGATTCGGTGTCGCATGGAAACTTAGCAACTTTTCGCTTCCGAACAAGTGCTTTTTTGCATCCGGGTGGCCCTGGCCGCAGGAAAAGCGGGGCAAATAAGTGTTGCGCATGTTCGAGGTGATTTGTAAATTCAATTCTTGATCAACCTGGTGAGTGTGCTTATGAAAATTACCCGGGCGATCCTGGCCGGTCTGCTCCTGGCAGCCGCGGCCGGTGCCCAGTCCCCGCAGATTCCCGCGTATGCCCGGCGCGACGATGCGCTGTCGGCTCATCTCGCCGCCATTGTCCGCGCGCTCGATCTCGATCGCGCGTTCGACACCGGTGAAGATGGTCTCGAGCAAATTTCCCTGGCGGTGATCGACCTTTCCGGCAAACAGCCGCGTCTGGGCGGGGTGCATATGGATAACTTTATCTACCCCGCTTCGGTATACAAGATGTACGTGGCCGCGGCCATCCTCGATCAGATCAGCCAGGGCCGCCTCGGGCTCACGACCCCCCATATCGTCCGGCCCGCCAATGCGGTCGACCGCTCGAAGGAGTGGACCAGCGATCCGCGACCGCTGCTGCAGGCGGGCGATACCGTGACGGTCAACTACCTCCTCGACCTGATGATCACCCGCAGCGACAATTCAGCCGCCAACTGCCTGATCGATATCGCCAGACGCCCGAGCATTGACTCGCTCATGCACCGCTACGGCTGGTTCGGCAGCGAGGTGACGCGCAAGTTTCTCAAGCGCACCTTCGAGGATTCCGGCTATGCGACGGTGCGCGGCACCGAAACCTGCGCCCTGCATGCGGCGGATTTTCTCGGCCGCATCGCCACCCGCCAGCTGGTCAGCCCCTGGGTGAGCATGCAGATGCTCTGTCTGCTCGGCCGGCAGCTGGACAACGCCAAACTGGCCGCCGGCTTGCCCCCCGGGGCCATGTTCTATCATAAAACCGGGTGGTATGCCAGCTGGACGCATGATGCCGGCCTTGTCGATGATGGCCGCGTCCGCTATGTCATCGCCTGCTTTCTCCCCTTGCCCGAAGAGCTGGCCCGCGCAAAACACCGGCAGCTGGCCGAACAAATCCACGCCCTGATGCTGAGCCGGAGATAGACGCCCATGCATCCCGCCCGTTATGCGACCTCGTTTCCCGGCGCCCATGTCGAATGCAGCCTCTGCCCGCATGCCTGCCATCTGACCCCCGGGAAGAGCGGACTGTGCGGCGTGCGCACCAACCACAACGGCACGCTCTATGCGATGAACTATGAGCAGGCCATCGCCCTGCATATCGACCCGATCGAAAAAAAACCGCTGTACCATTTCTATCCCGGCAGCCAGTCCTTTTCGATCGCCGCCGCCGGCTGCAACCTGCATTGCTGGTTCTGCCAAAATCACGAAATCTCCCAGATCAGGCCCGGCCGGGATCCGGTTGCAGGCCGAACCGTCCCCGCCGGAGCTGTGGTCGCTGAGGCCCTGGCCAGCGGCTGCCGCACCATCGCCTGCACCTATACCGAGCCGACCGTCTTTTATGAATATGCCCTCGAGATCTGCCAGCTGGCACGCAGCCAGGGGATCGATACCGTCTGGGTGACCAATGGCTATATCAGCGCAGCACCGCTGCGGGAACTGGCGCCCTTTCTCAGCGCTGCCAACGTCGACCTCAAGGGCTGGGACGAAGGCTTCTACCACCAGGTGACCGGCGGGCATCTGCAGCCGGTCCTCGATACCCTGAAGCTCATGAAACAGCTCGGCATTTGGGTCGAGGTGACAACCCTGGCGGTTCCCGGCTATGCCGACAGCGAGGTCGCACTGCGCGAGATTGCGCTCTTTATTAAAAACGAACTGGGCCCGGAAACTCCCTGGCATATCAGCCGTTTATATCCCCAGTATCGCATGACGGAGACCCCGGCCACGGCCCTGGCCGTGCTGCAGATGGCGCGCCGGATCGGCATGGAAACCGGCCTGCGCTATGTTTACACGGGAAATGCGCCCGGAGATGTTGGTGAAAATACCTGCTGCCCGCGTTGCGGCGCGCTGCTGATCGAACGCTTTGGATTTGAAATCGCGGCCAACAACCTGCGTTCCGGTTGTTGTCCACATTGCAGCACCAGAATAGACGGTATCTTTGACAAGGAGGCTGTGTGAAACCATTACTGATGGCGTTGCCCCTGATCGGCGTCCTCGCCCTGGCTTGTGTCGCCACCGAGAAGACCCCCGCGGCTGCGGCGGTCAATACCGGCAAGGTCCGGATTTTCCAGACCGCGCAGGAGAGTAACACCCGCATGGCGGATTTGGGGAGCGTGGCATTCGCTGCCTTTGGCCAACCGCTGGAGACCCAGCCTTGCGTTTTTATCGATCCCGGCCATACCTTTCAGACCATTACCGGCATCGGCGGCGCCCTGACCGACGCCGCGGCGGAGACCTTTTTCAGCCTCTCCGCGGCCAAACAGCAGGAGCTGTTGACCGCCTATTTCGACCCTGAGAAGGGCATCGGCTACACCCTCGCGCGCACCAACATCCAGAGCTGCGATTTCTCCAGCGGCAGCTATGACTATGTACAGCGTGGTGACCTCGAGCTGAAAAGCTTCAGCATCGAGCACGACAAGTCCTTCAAGATTCCCTTCATCAAAAAGGCCCTGGCGGCGGCCGGCGGCGCCATGACGCTCTACGCCAGCCCCTGGAGTCCGCCGGCGTGGATGAAGAGCAACGACGATATGCTGCACGGCGGCAAGCTCAAGCCGGAGTGCGCGCAAGCCTGGGCCGAGTGCTATGTCCGGTTCATCAAGGCCTATGAGGCGGAGGGGATACCGGTCTGGGGGATTTCGGTGCAGAACGAGCCCATGGCGACGCAGACCTGGGAGTCGTGCATCTATACGGCGGAAGAGGAGCGGGATTTTGTCAAGAACTTGCTCGGACCGACCCTGACCCGCGCCGGGATGGCCGGCAAGAAACTTATCATCTGGGACCACAACCGCGATCTCCTCTACCAGCGCGCCAGCACCCTGCTCAATGACCCCGAAGCCGCCAGGTACGTCTGGGGTATCGGCTTTCACTGGTACATGAACGATGTCTTTGACAATGTCAAGCGCGTCCATGAGGCCTTCCCCGACAAGAATCTGATCTTCACCGAGGGGTGCACGTATCCCTACAGCACAGATAAGCTGGGCGAGTGGCACTGGGGTGAACGCTATGGCGAATCGCTGGTGCGCGATTTCAACAACGGCGCGGTCGGCTGGACCGACTGGAATGTCCTGCTCGACGAGAAGGGGGGACCCAACCACGTCGGCAACTATTGCTACGCCCCAGTGCACAAGACCGCCGCCGGCGACCTGTATTACATGAACTCCTTTTATTATCTCGGCCATTTCAGCAAATTTGTCCGGCCCGGAGCCCGGCGGATCATCGCCTGCTCCAACCGCGACAAGCTGCTGACCACCGCCTTTGTCAATCCCGACGGCAAGGTGGCGGTCATCGTCCTGAATCTCTCCGATGAGGCCATCGCCTACAAACTCTGGAGCAACGGCATGGCAGCCGATGCCAGGAGCCTGCCCCACTCGATCATGACCCTGGTGATAGGATAATGCCCTCCCGATAACCCGAAAGGAACGGAAATGTCTGCATGGAGTGAAAAGATCGGCAAGTATCGCTGGACCATCTGTGCCCTGGTCTTTTTTGCCACCACCGTGAACTATCTCGACCGGCAGGTGCTCAGCTTGCTGAAAGACCGGCTCGAAGTGGAGTTCAACTGGAGCGACTCGGATTACGCCAACATCGTCGCCGTCTTCCAGTTCGTGTACGCCATTGCGATGTTGTTCGCCGGACGCCTGATCGACTGGCTCGGGACCAAGCTCGGCTATGCCCTCTCGCTGCTGGTCTGGTCGGTGGCGGCGATGCTGCACGCCCTGGCGCGCGGCACCGGCGGCTTTATGTTCGCCCGCGGCCTCCTCGGCTTCGGCGAGTCGGGCAACTTTCCCGCCGCGATCAAGACCGTGGCCGAGTGGTTCCCGAAAAAAGAACGCGCCCTGGCCACCGGCATCTTCAATTCCGGCGCCAACGTCGGCGCGATCCTGGCGCCCCTCACGGTGCCCTGGATCGCCAGCCACCTCGGCTGGCAAGCCGCCTTCCTCATCGTCGGCGGCATCGGCCTGCTTTGGCTCCTCTTCTGGTTCTGGCTCTATGAAGCCCCGCAGCTCAGTAAACGCATCCAGGCTGCGGAACTGGCCTATATTCATAGCGATGCCGAAGAGAACGCACCGGCCGATCCGGCGGCGAAGGAAAATATCTCCTGGTTCCAGCTGCTCAGCTACAAGCAAACCTGGGCCTTCAGCTTTGGCAAGTTCATGACCGACGGCGTGTGGTGGTTCTTCCTCTTCTGGCTGCCGGCCTATCTGAAAGCCCAGTATCACATGACCGGCACTATGGTCGCCTTTCCCCTGGCGGTCCTCTACAGCATGTCGACCGTCGGCAGCATCGCCGGCGGCTGGCTGCCGATGCATTTCATCAACAGGGGGCTGGAGCCCTATGCCGCGCGAATGAAGGCCATGCTCCTCATCGCCGCGATCCCGCTGGTAGTGCTCGCGGCCCAGCCCCTGGGCAACATCAGCTACTGGCTGCCGGTGCTCATCATCGGCATCGGCACTGCGGCGCACCAGGCCTGGTCGGCCAACATCTTTACGACGGTCTCGGATATGTTCCCGAAAAAAGCAGTAGCCAGCGTCACCGGCATCGGTGGCATGGCGGGCGGCATCGGCGGCATCGTCATCAACAAGTCGGCCGGCTGGCTCTTCGACGGCTATCGCAGCGCCGGCATCGCCCAGTCCTTCGCCCAGGCCCAGGCGAACAATCTCGGGGCCTTTGTGGAAAAGATCAGGGCCCTCTCGCTGCTCAACAAACACGGCGAGCTCGTCGATCTCAATGCCAAGGCGCTCGCTGATCTGCCCGGGGAGGTCGTCACCCAGCTGCAGGCGGTGGATGCCCACGCTTTCGCAAGCCTCAAGGCGCTTCAGGGACCCCTCGTCCAGGAACACCTGACGGTCGCCTATACCATCGTTTTCGCCTTCTGCGCCCTGGCCTATCTCTTGGCCTGGGCAGTGATGCATTTCCTCGTGCCGCGCTTCAAACGGATCGAGGACCTGTAATCCAGCAGCGTATGCGCCCCGCCGCTACGGCGGCGGGGCCTTTTCCGCTTCATTCCTCCAGACTCACCCGGCCGAGGCGCCAGGCGAGACCGCTGTTTTGAAAGATCAGCTCGAAAGAGCCAGACTCGCGGGTGCTGACATGAAAATGATAGATCCGGTCGCGGCCCTGCAATTCGCTCCAGATACCGTTGATCCGGGTGATGTGATAGGGCCGGCTGCGCCAGCGGAAGCGCATCGGCCGCATTTTTTGGCCGTCAAAGTAGCTGATCACCTCGACCGCCTCGTTGATGGTCTCGAATCGCATGGCTCTTCCAGAAAAGATGTAAAAAAGTACACCTAATAATAACCAATTTTGCCATGCGATGCAAGCGAAAAGTGCGCGAAAAACTGCTTGATATTAGCCTGCCGCTTCTCTAAATTGCACCATGTGCCATAGGAGTCCCGTTGCCGCACCGCCCGTTTTATTACAAATGGCTTCTCGCCGCCCTGCTCGTCGCCCTGTGCGTGACGCTGGGTTATCTCTTTCTGGCTATTCCCAATGTGGAGATGATCACAGCGGCCGTGTTTGCCTCGGGATTCCTTGCCGGCTCCCGACTCGGCACCCTGATCGGCGCCGCCGCAGCGCTGCTCTTCTCCCTTTTCAATCCCTATGGCGCGCCGACACCGCCGCTGCTCCTGGCGCAGATGACCTCCATGGCCTTGACGGGCATGGCCGGGGGATGGCTGCGCCACACCCGCTGGCTGACCTGGACGCCATGGATGCGCGCCCTGGCCTCCGGCGGCGCAGGCTTTGTCTTGACGCTCGTCTACGACGTGCTGACCACCCTCAGCTTTGCGGTGCTGATGGCCGGAGGGGATCTGCGCAAAATCTGGGCCTCGTTTATCTATGGCATGGCCTTTTACGGCCTGCACTTGTTGAGCAACACCCTGACATTCGCCCTGTTGCTGCCGGTGCTGCTGCAGCGGTTGAACCGTATCACCCTTGACTGACGGAATGCGGATGCGCACCTTGTGCATCGGGCTTGGCTTGCTCCTGGCTGCTGCTGGCGTCCTGGGGCAAACCCCCCTCGAACCCCTGTATGCCGATTCCACCCTGCGGATCGGCTCGGGCTATGGCTCGGCGGGCGATCTCTTCGCCCTGCTTCCCGGCGCTTATTACTTCGACCGCGGCAGCATCGGACTGCCGGCCCGGGGCGCCCTTTTTGCCGCGCCCTCCTCCCGGTTGCATCTGGTCTATGACCAGTTTCACCTCGATGATCCCCTGACCGGCCGCGCCGATCTCAACCTCATCCCGGTCGAAAGCATAGCCCGCCAGACCCTTTTCGCCGCACCGGCCCTCCGCCTCTTCCCCGAACTGGCCGCCAGCACCACCCTCGAAATCGCCGGCCGCGACCTCGCCGCCGATACCCTGCGCTCCCAGGTCGCCTATCGCACCGGCGGCAACGGCTACGATGATATCGACGTGCGCGCCGGACTGCGCTATTCGCAACACCTGCGCATCAATGCCGGCGGTGTGCTGAAAAACTATGCCGGCACCACTGCTGATGACCGCTACCGCGCCCAAAAAATCACCGTGGCCCTCTCCCGCACCCTCGGCCGGCAGTGGCAGGCGAATTACCGGCTGCTCTACAACACCAGCGATCTCGACCTGCCCCTCTTCTCGCAGCCGCTCCTCGCCCCCGGCCTCACCCATCCGCATCAGAAGGAGCGCCGCTACGATCATGGCCTGGAACTGCGTTATGCCGACCGCTGGCAAACCCTGATCCAGCTCACCGACCATCACCGCGAACGCTATGGCTACCGCCACAGTCTCTGGGACGAGAGCACGGATGCCCTGCGCCTCGATCTTCGCAGCATGGCCCACAGGAGCTGGCGGCATCTGGACGGGACGGCGGGTCTGGCCTTCCGCAGCACCAACCTCAAAAGCCACAGCTGGGGCGACCATGCCGCGAGCCTGCTGAGCGCCTGGGGGAGCGTTTCGGCACAGCCGGCGTCCGCACTTTTTGTCACCGGCCAGCTGCTGCTGCAAAAGGCGGACGGCGAGGCGGTCGCCCTGCTGCCCCGGCTGCAGCTGCGCTATCTCATTTCGCCGCTCTGGCAGACCCTGGCCTGGTACGAGCGCACCCGCTCGGCCGCCGCATTGGCGGCGCGCTACGAGCAGAGTCCCTTTGCGCAAGGCGATCCGGGACTCGATGCGGAGCGGGGGGATCAGTTCGGTTGGGGCGTGCGCCGCAGCACCTCTGCCCTGGAGCTCTTTGCAGCGGTCAGCGCCTGCCGCAGCGCCGATGAGGTTCTGCTGGTTTGGGATGCCGGGCGATCAGCCCCGCGTTACCGGAACCAGGCCGTCGCCTGGCGCTATGGCCTGGATGGTGCCGCGACGTGGCGGATCTCGAGCTGGCTGACCCTGTGGGGCAAAGCCAAACAGATGTTTTTTCAGGAGACCATCCCCTGTAACCAGTCCGAAACCGCCGCTGCCGGCTGGCTGCAGCTCGGGCATCGCCTCTTCCGCGGTGATCTGGATATCCGCTTCCGCCTCGGCTGCTCCTTCTGGGGTGCGCGGCGCGCGCCGTTGCCCTGGTATGTTGAAGATTCAGGTGAGCAGCAGCATCTCGCCGCAGCCGCTCTCCCCTGGCTGCAGGCCACGGCGGTCATCAAGGACGCCACCCTCTTTTTCACCCTGCAAAATCCGCTCGGCAGCGATGGGGCGGTGGTCGGAGCCTATCCCCAGCCCAAACGCCTCATCCGCTGGGGATTCGTCTGGAATTTTTATAATTAAGGCGATTTTGCCGGCCCCACTCTGCGCTCTGCTCTGCATCAAAACCGCAGCAAATCAAAATTCTGCTCCACATCCGATCAAATATGAAGAGCGTGCCCATCCGTCGCGGCCCCACTGCGGTAATGGACTGCGCAACGCGCATGCTGGACGGCACAAAGGTCTTGCTGCAGAGGGAGTGGCCATGGCAAGCGGGAATAGAGAGGTTTACCCGCCTTGACCGGTGCAAGCTCAAGGCGGGCAGAATGAGGATGGTTTTAGCGCGGGATCAGCCGACCGAATAGACCAGCTTTTTGTTCATGCCGAGCTTTTTCATGCGATAGCGAAGATTGGGCTCGGTGAGCCCGAGAGCCTGGGCGGTCTTGCGTTGGCTGCCGCCGAACTGCTGCAGGGTCTGCTGGATCAAGCTGACCTCCAGCTCTTCGATGGCTTCCGAGAGCGAGCTGATTTCGTGCACCGGGGCGGCCTGCACTGCGGCGGCCATATTGGCGGCCTGGGGCGCTTCCTGGAGGGCCAGTTCATACGCCATCTTGTCCAGTTCGATCAGATTGCCGGGCCACTGGTGGGTGACCAGGTGCATGACCAGATCGAAGGGCACCGCGGGGATGGGCCGGTTCATTTGCCCAAAGATCTGCTGCAAGGCCGCCTCGAAGATCAGCGGCACATCTTCCTTGCGCTCGCGCAGCGGCGGGATGCGCAGCGAACCGGCCGAGAGCCGCGCAAAGAGTTCCGGCAGGAAGCGCTGCGCATGCACGGCATCGTTGATCTCGGGGAGGGCGGTGGCGAGAACGCGAAGCTGGAGTCCGGCGGGCGGGGCGGTCAGCAAGGACTCGAGGTGCTGCTGGGCCGTGGCATTTACCATCTCCAGACCATCGATGATGAGGATGGCCTCGCCGCCCGCAGGATTCATCTCCTGGAGCCGGGTGAGCCAGGGCTGCAGTTTCTGCTCGAGCAGGCTTCCCTTGACCTCGCAGATGCGTTCCGCGTCGAGATGTGCTTGCGCTGCGATTTGCCGGGCGGCAGGCAGGATCTCGGTCCCCAATTCGCCGTAGACGAGAATGTTGTTTTTCGATTTGGCCAGCTGGATGATCTGGGTGCGGACAGCTTCAATTTCCGGCGAGACGCCGACGAGCGTATTGTTGATCAGGTTGGTACCGGAAAAGCGCATGGATCTTCTCCATTTACTGGGTGTTACCGGTGCACAAGAGCAGAACCGTTCTCTTCTGCTCTCTTGGTGGATTGGGCGCTGCAATCAGAGTAATCAGACTCAAGGAGCGGCCGTTGAGGCGCCGACGTGATCGTTGGGATTGATCGCCGCCGTGCTCAACTTGGGTTCGTTTAAAATCGTCCCGGCCTGGCTTTTGGCATATTTCTGTTCGACCAGGACGATCAGAATGCCAATCCAGAGGATCAGCAGGGTTAGTTTCAACGTTGTGTAGAGCGAGCCGGAGACCAGCGCCAGGGCCAGATAAACGAGACCGGCGCAAAAATGAATGAGGAGAGAGCGGTTCAACAGGTCGCGGAGCAGCGGCCACCAGCGCAGCAGGGTCCGGTTATAAAAGAGGACCGGCACCCGGGAGAGGTAGGCCGGGTCGAAAATGACCCGTTCGTAAAATCGTTCCTTTTCGGAATACAGTGCGCCCAGACGCAAGATGAGGATCATCACCAGAGCGATGAGGCAGCCGAGCAGGAAATACTGATCGATACCGTACACCTTGATTTTTTCGGTATAGGCGATATAGTCGGCGATGTTGAGGAAATGGATGAAAAAGAGCTGAAAGGCGAGAAAATTGATATAGATGGCATCGGGACGGTTGTGCCGGAAGGATTGGAGCCCATAGATCATCAGCGCCACGACCGGCAGGATCGAGAAGGGCAGCATCCGCCGGATGAAGGAGTTGAGCCAGCCGGCCTGATCGATACAGCGCGTGGTCGACCAGAAGGGCTCGAACAGGAACACGGCGGCCCCGAGACTGAGCAGGGTGGCGAGGATATGGGCGGTGCGATGCCAGCGCACGGGCACCGTATAATGAATGACCAGGAAAAATACCGTCAAGGCGCCGAAAAAGCGCACGGGAATCTGGGCATAGAGCCAGAGAAGGATGCATTGCGGGTTGGTGCCGAAGAGATAGTTTTTGCCGGCAAAAATCGGGACGACCGCGAGCAGCAGGGTGAAAAAATAACACGCCAGGCTGATGAACACCATCTTTTTATAGCGATCGCGCCGGGCGATCGCGATGGCCAGCAGCAAGAGCAGGGTGTAGAGGGAATGGTTTGCCCAGCTCAGAAAATGCACCGGTGCATGCGGCAACAAGGTCACCGCCAGCCAGATGCCGTTCATCAGCATCCAGGTAAAAAGAAGTTTTCGCATCAGGTTTAAAGGCATTGCAACAGCTCGGCTGGTCCTTTACAGTGCAATGGCCTTGCATGCAGCACCCTGGATCAGGGGTGCTTGGTCGTATCGGGCAAGGGCCAGGGTGAATCCGGAGCCAAATAAATCTGCTGATAGCCATCCAGTATTAATTTATCACTTTTTTTGTCCTGATGCAAATAAATAATGACGTCTTGATCGTCAATTGTAACGATTTGTACCATAGCCTGGGTGACACCGCGGCTGAGTTCGCTGCTCGCCTGAAGAGTCGGCCATAACATCAACGCTGCAAAAAGGATAACCAGTAGTCTTTTCATGATGTTCTCCTAGAGTGGGATAGATTCCGGACCAGCCTGAGCCGTAAAAAAATAGAATAAAATATTTAATAAAACAAGGAAAAACGCGTTAAAATGGCTATGTAGCCAATAAAAATGATAATCCGCCAAATAATGCTTGACTTCGTTATTTTTATTTTGTATACTTACAGTAGAGGAGAGATCGACAGCCTGAGCCAACAAGTTGTGCGCTCTCCGACCGTACCATCCCGATGACGGGCTGTGGAAGTGTGGCGCAGAAAAGCCGGAGGCAGGGGTGGATGATGGGATTGCGAGTCTGTATCCGGGATACTTCAGGCAGACTCGATGTGGTATCCGGCCGACGGGATCTTGATTCGCGCATGGTCGAAGGTCATGCGCGGCATGGCGGAATCGGAGTTTAAAAAGAGAAAGGACCCCAACGGCTGTTCGCTCCTGAATCTGCGTTCGCCTGAAGGAATCAGAGACGGCCTCCCCCACTGTCTCTCAGGGCAAGTTGATCGCTTTGCGAATGGATCAATGCAGGTGTGGTTGGGTTCAGGCGGTTCCGCAGATGTGACAAAGCCCCTTTGGCCTTGCGGCCGAAGGGGCTTTTTTTATGCCTTGGGGAAAATTAACAGCCCGCTGCAGGGTGCCACAGGCAGCGGGCTGTTCCAGATCTCAATCGGTGGTTTCGTGGGAAATCTCGATCGGCTCCTCTTCAGGCGGGGCGGTGAAGCGCCCATAGCCCGCAATGCGGTGGATGTATTTGGCGCGATCGAGGATGGTGACCTTGCGTTCCTTGCGATTGGAGTTGGCTTCGAGCACATAGAGGCTTTCGCCCACCTTGCCGAGAAAGATGCCGACATGGGTGATGCCCTTGTAGCGATAGCGGGCACGGCGGGTGTGCCAGTTGAAGAAAACGAGGTCTCCGGGGGCCGGTTCTTCATTCTTGCCGACCAGGGTCAATCCCATCTCTCCCTGTTCCGCGTATTTATACTGGGTGGCGGCGACGCGGTTAAAGACCTCGTCCACCAGGCCGGCCCCGATCATGGCCATACGGGTGAGCATGCCGCAGTCGATTGCCCGTTTGCCATCGCCGCCGAGGCGGTAGCGCAGCCCGAGGAACTGGGCGGCATTGAAGACCAGTCGTCCGATCGGCCCCTGGGGTTCCTGGAGTTGCTCGCTGCGGCCTTCCTCGAGGGCCAGCAGGTAGCCGGCCGTATTTTGATCGATAAAGGAGCCATCGCAGCCGAGATCATAGACGAGCTTGAAGATGGTCAGGGACTTGACCGTGGCTTCGTCGTAGTGGCCGTTGATTTTAAGGGGGAGTTTGGCGTTCCATTGGAGCAGGGCGTGCTGCAATCGCTCCACCGGCCCATGCGGCGCCTCGTCGGTGGCGCCGCTTTTGAGTCCGCTGAACGGCTGGAAATAGGTGGAATCGGGACCGTTGATCGCCAGGGTTTTTTGCCGCATTTCGAGGCGGAAGCGCTCCATGGCGGCCGCGGCGACGATCTCCGGGGCGGTGCTGTCGGATTTAAACGCCAGAGGCGAGGCGGTGCGCAGGCTGTAGGCCGCGGTTTCTGCAGCAATGATTTCAGCGGCGATGTCCGCAGCCGAGCGTTCAGCCGGAATTGTGGCGGTCAGGATCCGGGCTAGCGCCGGTGCAGCGGCCGGGTTGGCCGATGTTGTGTCGCTCTGCAAGGCCTGGAGCGGTGTGGGCAAGGTACCGCGCAGGATCAGCACCAGCGCGACAGCGCAAACCGGTGAGGCCGGATGACGCTTGTTAAATGCCCTGCCGCTGCGGGCAAGCCGCCGATACAGGGAACGGGAACGCTTCGATTCGCAGTTGGACAAGGGGGTGTCGGGCCGATAACAATCCAATAGAGCCGCTCCTTGATGGGTCCGATGCCGATGTCTTTACGCTGCCGTACCCCGATGTGGCGTTGCATAAGAGACATGATTTTGTGACAACAGACAAAATTTACCAATCTTGTCCGTCAAAGTCAAGCAAATTGGTGCGCCCGGACCGTGCTGTGCCGCCGACACTGTAGCGCTTTTTCCCATTGCATTTAGAGGCAAAAATATGTACACTATAACAAACCCTGAGCATAGGAGTCTCTGTGATCACCCGAATTGAATTGGCGCAAAAGCCTCAGTTTCACGACGCCGCAGCCGATGCCCTTCTCGCCGGCGCACGCGACCTGGGCATCTCTGGGCTCACCGCCGTGCGTTCTTTTCGCGTCTATTATTTTCTCGGCGAACTCACCGCGGCCGATCAGGAGCGCATCGCCACCCGCCTGCTCGCTGACACGGTGACGGAGGATTATGCCATCAATGCGCTGTTACAACGCAGCTCCGGCGCGCTGTTCTGGTCGGTGGAAGTGACCTACAACCGTGGCGTCACCGACATGGTGGCCGAAACCACCCGCAAGGGGGCGCTCGATCTCGGCCTGCACACGGTCGAGGCGGTCAAAACCGCGCGCCGCTATGAGCTGGCGGGCCCCCTCACCGAGGCCGAGAAAACCCTCATTGCGCAAAAGCTGTTGATGAACAAGGTGGTCGAGCACCTCTGCCTCCCCGGCGAACGGCTCTTTTTCCCGAATGCCGATGCGCCTTTTGAACTGATTCATGTTCCGCTCCTGCAAGCCGATGCGGAGCAATTGCTGGCCATCAGCCGTGAGCGCGACCTCTTTCTCAATCTCGCCGAGATGCAAACGATCCAGGCGCATTTCCGCGGCCTGCAGCGCGAGCCGACCGATATCGAGCTCGAGATGATCGCCCAGACCTGGTCCGAACACTGCAGCCATAAAACCCTCACCGGCCTGGTCGAGTTCGACGGCCGGGTGATCGACAATCCCCTCAAGGAGACCATCTTCCGGGTCACCCGCGAGCTGGATCTGCCCTGGTGCATCTCGGTGTTCAAGGATAATGCCGGCGTCATCGCTTTCGATGACGAATTCAACATTTGCTTTAAGGTGGAGACCCACAACCACCCCTCGGCGATGGAACCCTATGGCGGCGCCAATACCGGCATTGGCGGCGTCATCCGCGACCCGATGGGTACGGGACTGGGCGCCAAGCCGATCATCAATACCGATGTCTTTTGCTTCGGCCCGGTCGATTGGCCGCATGAGCGGCTGCCCAAGGGGGTGCTCCATCCCAAACGGGTGATGCAAGGGGTGGTGGCCGGCGTCCGTGATTACGGCAACCGCATGGGCATTCCGACCTCCAATGGCGCCCTTTATTTCGACGAGCGCTACCTCGGCAATCCCCTGGTCTTCTGCGGCAACGTCGGCCTGATACCGCGGGACAAGTGCGAAAAAACAGTGGTGCCGGGCGACTATATCGTCGTCGTCGGCGGGCGCACCGGCCGCGATGGCATTCACGGTGCCACGGCCTCCTCCGGTGAGCTGCACAGCGAGAGCGAGGGAACCTGGAGCGGTGCCGTCCAGATCGGCAATCCCATCGTCGAAAAAAAGCTCGTCGATACCCTGCTGCAGGCCCGCGATCGCGGTCTCTATCGCGCCATCACCGACTGCGGGGCCGGCGGCCTCTCCTCAGCGGTGGGTGAGCTGGCTAAAAGCACCGGCGCCGAGATCGACCTCGAGTTCGTCCCGCTCAAATATCATGGTCTGACCTATATGGAGATCTGGATCTCCGAGGCCCAGGAGCGCATGGTGATCTTTGTCGCGCCGGAGCATCTCGAGGAAGCGTTGGTGCTCTTCGCCGCGGAGGATGTCGAGGCCACCGTGATCGGGCGCACCACCAGCGATCAGCGCATCCGCCTGCGTTATCATGCTACGGTCGTGGGTGAACTGGAGATGGCCTTCCTCCACGATGGCCAGCCGCGGATCGTCCGCAAGGCCGCCTGGAAAAATCCGCAGCACACGGAGCCCGATTTTCCGCAGCCCGCTGAACTCGGCACGATCCTGCATCGCCTCCTCGCCGCCCCGAATGTCTGCAGCAAAGAGTGGGTCATCCGCCAGTACGACCATGAAGTCCAGGGGGGCAGCGTCCTCAAACCGCTGGTCGGGGCGACCAATGACGGCCCGGGCGACGCTTGCATCACCCGCCCGCGTCTTGAGAGCCCGCGTGCGGTCGTCCTTGCCAACGGCCTCAATCCCCGCTACGGCCTGCTCGATCCCTACTGGATGGCCGCCTCGGCCATCGATGAGGCGCTGCGTAACATCATCGCGGTCGGCGGACACCTCGAGCGCACCGCGCTGCTGGACAATTTCTGCTGGGGGAACACCGACAAGGCGGACCGGCTCGGCGGACTGCTGCGTGCGGCGCAGGCCTGCTATGATATGGCCCGGGTCCTGGGCACGCCCTTCATCTCAGGCAAGGACAGTCTCAACAACGAGTACAAGACCGAGGATGGCAAGAGCATTGCCATTCCGCCGACCCTGCTCATTTCCGCCATTTCGGTCATGGACGACTGCCGCGGCGCCGTCTCGATGGATCTCAAGCGTGCCGGCAATGCGCTCTATCTTCTCGGCGCAACCGGCCGGGAATTGGGCGGATCGCACTATTATGACCTCATGGGTCAGAAGGGGGGAGCCGTTCCGCAGGTCGATCCCGCCCGGGCCCGGGCGCTCTTTACCGCCCTCGCGGCTGCGATCGCCGGCGGTCTGGTGCGCGCCTGCCACGACTGCTCCGAAGGCGGCCTGGGGGTCGCCCTGGCGGAAATGGCCTTTGCCGGCGGCCTGGGCGCCATGGTGACCCTGCGGGAGATCCCGCGCCGCCGCGGCCTGGAGCGCAGCGATTGGGCCCTCTTTTCTGAATCCAACAGCCGCTTTGTCGTCGAGGTGGCGCCCGAACACGAGGCGGCCTTCGTCCGGGCACTGGCGGGGCTCCCCTGCGCCCGTCTCGGTGAGGCGGCGGCCGCGCCGCGGTTGCAGATCCGCGGCCTCGGCGATGAGCCCCTGGTGGATGAATCCATCGATCAATTGAAGCATTCCTGGCAAGAAACTCTGAGGTGGTAAGGTGAAGATCCAACCCAAGGTGCTGGTCCTGCGCGCCGCCGGCTCGAATTGCGACATGGAGACCCATTTTGCCTTCCGTTATGCCGGTGCGGCGGCCGAGATGATCCATATCAACCGCCTGCTGCACGGCCAGATCCGCCTCGCGGACTATCAAATTCTGGCAATACCCGGCGGCTTCACCTATGGCGATGACATCTCGGCAGGCAAAATTCTCGCCAACGAATTGCAGTTCAAGCTCGCCGACCAGCTCGCTGCCTTCCACCAGGCCGGCAATCTGATCATCGGAATTTGCAATGGCTTTCAGGTGTTAGTTAAAGCAGGACTTCTGCCGGAGCTGAATTTCGGCGGCGAGCAGGAGGTCACACTGGTCCATAATGATTCAGGCAAGTTCGAGGCCCGCTGGATCCATCTGCAGGTGCCCGAAAGCCGTTCCGTCTTTGCCGCCGGCATCCGCGGGCCGCTCTATTTTCCCGTGGCGCACGCAGAGGGCAAGCTGGCGGCCCGCGCTCCGGCGGTGCTGGACCGGCTCGAAGCCAACCGTCAGATCGTCTTCCGTTATTGCGCAGCCGATGGCGGCCCGGCGGCCTATCCGGATAATCCGAACGGTTCGGCGCGGGATATTGCCGGCATCTGCGATCCCAGCGGCAGGATCCTCGGCCTGATGCCCCACCCGGAGCGCCATATCGATCCGACCAATCATCCGCAGTGGACGCGCCTTGGCGCCGCAGCCGAGGGCGACGGCGCTGCGCTCTTTCGGAATGCGGTGGCTTTTTTTGCGTGAGTCGTCTCGGGACCAGTCGCAGGGGTAACACCGGTTTTTGTTGGGAGGTCGTCATGACCGATGACATTGGACCCATGCTGAAAAAGTGGCGCTATACGCCTGACGATATCCATGTCCGCCTTATCCGTGGCGAGGATGGCCGCGACAAGCTGCAGCTGCGGCTCGACCTTGGCCTGCTGCAGATGGAACTGGATGGCCGTCCGGACGGCCGCCGGCCGCACCGTTTTGAGAGTTATTACAAATACTGCTTGCACCGCGCCAGGCTTGCCGAAAAGCAGGAGGGGCGCCATCTCGATCTGACGCCCATCGATTGCTGGCTGCTGCAGCAGGAGGCGGTGCAGTTCTATCACCGCTATCTGGCGCTGATGCGTTTGGGCGATTACCCGCGCGTCATCCGCGATACCGTGCGCAACCTGCATGTTCTCGACTTTGTCGGCCAGCACACCAGCAATGACGAGATCATCTGGTCTTTCGAACAGTACCGCCCGTTCGTCATCATGATGAATACCCGTGCCTGCGCCTCACAAAGCATGGAATTTCAGGACTTTGACAAAGCCCTGGAGCATATCCGGCAGGGCAGCACCCGATTAAGAAAATTTTACCGCACCCACAGCGCGCGCCTGGGCGAAGAGCGCCTCGAGCTTGATCTGCTCCAGGAATGGGCGGTGGAAATCAAAGGCAAACGCCCGTTGAGCGACCGTGAGCATCTGGCGCGCGAATTGCGGCAAGCGATCAGCAAGGAAGAGTACGAGCGGGCCGCGCTGTTGCGCGATATGCTCGGTGAATTGGAAAAACCGTCCGGACAAGAATGAGGCCGGACTGGCATCAGTCCAGCAAGAGGAGGAAGCATCAGGATGCTGCAAGGGAAACGCATTGCCATTCTCATCGGCCCCCAGTTTCACGACGAGGAGGCCACCATCCCCCGGGCCTGGCTGCAGGAGCGCGGCGCCGCCGTCGACCTGATCGGCCTGGAGCGGTCGGAGCTGACCGGCAAGTACGGCAAGATCACCCTGACCCCGGATCTGGGCATCGCCGAGGCCATTCCGGAGGAGTACGACGGCCTGATCATTCCCGGCGGCGGCGCACCGGAACGCATCCGTGTCGATGACCGCGCCCTGGCCTTTGTCAAGAACTTTTGGCAGACCGGCCGCCCTGTCGGCGCCATCTGTCACGGTCCGCAGGTGCTGATCTCCGCCGAATTGCTCGGCGGGCTCACCATGACCTGCTATGTCGGCATCCGTGACGACGTCAAGCTGGCGGGGGCGCACTATGTCGATCGCGAGGTCTGCGTCGACGGTCAGCTCATCACCTCGCGCAAGCCCGAGGATCTGCCCGCCTTCAACAAGGCCTTCACGGAGGCGCTGGCGGGCGCGGCGGAGAGCAAAATGGCCGACGCTCTCACCGCCCTGGCCCTGGCGATCAGCCGTGAGAAGGGGGCGCAGGAATTCTACGCCGGCGTCGCCGAGGTGCTTCACGGCGAGGCTTTGCGCAACAAATTCAGGTATCTCGCCCTGACCGAGGAGGGCCATTACGACCAGCTGGCCGATCTTTACGAGAAGATCGCCCACAAGCGCCCCGAGGCTGTCCTCATGGCGACCGAGATCAGCGGCAAGAGCGTCTCTCCGCAGATTACGGCTCTTGAAGCGCTCGATCTGGCCGTCGCGGCCGAACAAAAGGCCTATGAATATTACCGCCAGATGGCTTTGCGCGCCACCAGCAACCGGGCGCGGGAGATGTTTGAATATCTGGCGGCCGAAGAGATGGAACACAAACGGCTGCTCTCCATCGACAAGTCCCTCCTCCAGGGCGGTCAGGGACATTTTCAGTGGGCGACCCATTTTGATACACCACCAGGCATGGAAGATCTCTGGTAAAGCGCGCTGCCGGACGGCAACTCTTCTCATTCAGAAAGGACGCAATCGTATGAAACGAACACCTCTGTGGATTGTGCTGATTCTGTTGGGTTTGGCGGGTATCGGGTATTCCCAGTACTACGATGGCGGACTGGGCTTCTATGGGGAGGAAGGCGGACGCCTGATGGGGGGCTTGGGTTTTGCCAGCATCCGCGAGGGCGGTGAGACCAAAAATTATGTTTCGGTCGGCCTGCGTCCTGAATTCTCCTTTGGCAAATTCGGCGTGGGACTCAACATCAATCTCCTCTATGACGTCGACACCGGCGGAATCCGCACCCGGGACTGGAACAGCAGCTACGACTATTTCCGCATGCTCCGCTATCTGCGCTACGGCCGCAAGCTGGACAAGACCTATGCGCGCATCGGTACCCTCGACGCCGCCCGGCTCGGACATGGCTTCATTGTCAACTATTTTACCAACGAAGCCTCCTATGACGACCGCAAGATCGGCCTGGAATTCGATCTCGATTTCGGCCAGTTCGGATTTGAAAGCACCGTGAGCAACCTCGGCCGCTCGGAATTGATGGGCTTGCGCGGCTACGTCCGTCCTCTCTATGGTCTGGAGCTGCCGATCATCAGCAAATTCGCGGTGGGCGCGACCTATGCCACCGACTCCGATCCGGATGTCAGTTCCCGGAGCGACGATGGCATCAGTGCCCTGGGCTTCGATCTGGAGCTGCCGGTCATCCGCACCTCGGTCTTCACTACCATGTTCTATTTCGATTATGCCCAACTCAAGGGCTACAGCTCGACCGAAGGGGTGTCGCGGAATTTCGGCTCGGGACGGGCGCTCGGCATCTATTCCGGCGTGGGCAACCTTTTCGGTGTGATGGAGATCGCCGCCCGTCTCGAGCGCCGCTGGCTGGGCAAGGAGTTCATTGCCTCCTATTTCGATCCCTTTTATGAGATCGACCGCTACAAGATCGTCGGCGGTGACACCACCCACAAAGCCGATGCCCTGCTCGGGATCACCCGGGAAACCAAAGGGATCTTTGGCGAACTCTACGGCAATGTGCTGGGCAACAAGGTGCGCCTCCTGGGCATGCTGAGCCGACTCGATGACCAGCCCAAGAGCGGCCGGCTGCACCTGGCCGCGGATGCGCCCGATGTCGTGCCGGTGCTGGCTGCCCATGCCACCTATGACCGGAGCGAAATCGAGACGGTGCAGGATGTCTTCACCCTCAATAGCCACAGTGTCGCGCGCCTCGGACTGGGCTACAAGCTCAAGCCCTATCTGATCGCCTATGTCGATTACATCTGGACCTATGTGGAGACCAAAGAGGGCAGCCATATCTATCGTCCGCAGGAGCGCATTGAACCCAAGCTGGTCTTTTCATACAATTTTTAGCCTCACCGGTTGAGGCCATGATCAGGCGGGGGCCTGATGCAATGCGGGATGAGGGGCGGCAAACCTGGAACCAACCCGCCTCGGGGGCCGCAAATGCTGCAACAGGGTTTGCGGCAGCTGCGCCGGCTGGCGCAGCTGCCCATCGATTTTATCTATCCGCCGCTCTGCCTGCTGTGCGATGCCTATCTGCCGCCCGGCGATCTCCTGCTGTGCAAGGTTTGCTTCCGCCATCTGCCCCAACTTGAAGATCCCGATATTCCCAGCCAGATGCTGCGTACTCCCCTGGCGAAGCCGCTGCACTTTGAGCGCGCCGTCGCCCTTTACGATTATCAGCAAGCCGTCGGTCAGCTCATCCATTTTCTCAAGTACAGCGGCGGGAGGGCCCTTGCCGGCCCCTTTGGCGCGGCGTTGGGTCAGGCACTGCGGGATGGCGGTTACACGGCGCGGGCGGTTATTCCGGTGCCGCTGCATGCGGCGCGGCGGCGGGAACGCGGCTACAACCAGTCCGAGCTGGTGGCGCGGGCGCTGGCGGAGACGGCAGGGCTGGCCTTGTGGCCGGAGGCGCTGCAGCGGGTGGTCGCCACGCCGCCGCAGGCGCGGCTGGGACGACGGCAGCGGCTGCGCAATCTCCGTGGCGCTTTCCGTGCAACCGATGCCGGGGTGTTGGAGGAAGGAGTCTTTATCCTCGTGGACGATGTGCTCACCACCGGGCATACGCTCGATGAGTGTGCACGGGTGCTGCAGGAGCACGGGGCGGCGCAGGTGATCGCGGCGACGATCGCCCGGGTGCGTTGAATGGCGCTTCGCCCCTGGTTTACGCCCGCAGCGGGGGAGCTTTCCCCGCGGGAGAGCCCATTGAACCGATTTTGCTCCTTGACATTTGTGCAAAATATGTTTAACTTTAGGTTCACATTTTAATTGATTATTGTATGAGGCAAAAAGATGGCCAAAGTCAGCACTCGTGAACTGTTCGATGCAGCCCTCAAGGGCGGCTATGCCGTTGGGGCTTTCAATGTCAATAATATGGAAATTATTCAGGGGATCGTCGAGGCGGCGGCCGAAGAAAAGGCGCCTCTGATCCTGCAGATCTCCAAGGGCGCGCGCAGCTACGCCCGTCACAATTATCTGATGCATCTCATCGAGGCGGCGCTCGAGCAGTACGATCTGCCTATCGCCGTCCATCTTGATCACGGCGACAGCTTCGAGCTCTGCAAAGCCTGTATCGATGGCGGCTTCACCTCGGTGATGATCGATGGCTCGCATCTGCCCTTTGCTGAAAATGTCAAGCTGATCCGTCAGGTGGTCGACTATGCTCATCCGCGCGGTGTGCCGGTCGAGGCCGAGCTCGGCCGTCTCGCCGGGATCGAGGAGCACGTCAGCGTCTCCGACCGCGATGCCATTTACACCAATCCGCGCGAAGCCAAGGAATTTGTCGAGCAGAGCGGCGCCGATTCCCTGGCGGTCGCCATCGGCACCAGCCACGGCGCCTACAAGTTCAAGAGCACGCCACAGCTCGATTTCGCGCGGCTCGCCGAGATCGAAAAAGCGTTGCCCGGCTATCCGCTCGTCCTCCACGGCGCCTCGAGCGTGCCGCGCGAGTTCGTCGAGCTCTGTAACAAGTACGGCGGCCAGCTTCCCGGCGCCCAGGGCGTGCCCGAAGAGATGATCACCCGCGCCAGCAAGACCAATGTCTGCAAGATTAACATCGACACCGATCTGCGCCTGGCGATGACCGCCGCGATCCGCAAGGTCTTCAGCGAGGTGCCGGCGGAGTTCGATCCGCGCAAGTATCTCAGCCCGGCCCGTGATGCGATCCGGGAAATGGTCCGGCACAAACTGCATGTTCTCGGTTGCGCCGGCAAGGCCTGATATTAATCGCGTCATCAACCCTTTCCAATCAAGGAGAACACTATGGCTATCAGAATGGGTATCAATGGCTTCGGCCGTATCGGCCGTCTCGTCTTTCGCGTCGCCATTCAGCGCAAGGATATCGAGATCGTCCAGGTCAACGACATCACCGATGCGCCAACCCTGGCCCATCTGCTCAAGTATGATTCGGTGCATGGCGTGCTGAAGAACGACATCCGCGCCGAAGGGGAGTATATCGTTTTCGATGGCAAAAAGGTCAAGGTCTCCGCAGAAAAAGATCCGGCCAACCTGCCCTGGGGCGCCGCGAATGTCGATGTCGTCGTCGAATCGACCGGCGTCTTCCGCAAACGCGCCGAGGTGGCCAAGCACCTCGAAGGTGGCGCCAAAAAGGCCGTCCTGACCGTCCCGGCCAAGGATGAGATCGATGCCACGATCGTCCTCGGTGTCAACGATGATGTGCTCAAGCCCGAGCACAAGATCGTCTCCAATGCCTCCTGCACCACCAACTGTCTGGCGCCGGTGGCCAAGGTTCTGCATGACAAATTCGGCATCAAGCGCGGCTTGATGACGACCGTGCACGCCTACACCAACGATCAGCGTATCCTCGACCTGCCGCACAAGGATCTGCGCCGTGCCCGCGCCGCGGCCCTGGCGATCATTCCCACCACCACCGGTGCCGCCAAAGCGGTCGGCAAGGTGATTCCCGAGCTGAAGGGCAAGCTGGACGGCTACTCCCTGCGCGTGCCGGTTTCGGACGGTTCTGTGGTCGATCTCGCGGTCGAGCTGAACAAGGACGTCACCGTCGATGAGGTCAACCAGGCGATGAAGGAAGCGGCGAACGGCAAACTCAAGGGTATCCTCGAGTACACCGAAGACCCGATCGTCTCGATCGACGTCGTCGGCAATTCGCATTCCTCGATCTTTGATGCCCAGTGCACCATGGTGCTCGAAGGCAAAAGCAATTTTGTCAAGGTGGTCTCCTGGTACGACAACGAGTGGGGCTATTCCTGCCGCGTCGTCGATCTGGTCGAAAAAATGGGCAAGATGTAACAAAAACTATTGGGATTTATTGATTATTTCTGTACATTATGTGCGGTGCCGGAGAGGGTTCTCCTCCCCGGCACTTGCCGGATAGGTAGAGATGATGCGCAAGCGGATAATCGCCGGCAACTGGAAAATGAATAAAAATGTCTCCGAGGCGTCGATATTGGCCCAGGCGGTTGTGGCGGCCATGACCGGGCCGGCGGAGGCGGATATCGTTCTTTGTCCCCCCTTCACCGATCTCACGGCTGTCGCAGCCGCGATCAAGGGAACCGCGGTGAAGCTGGGCGGACAAAACATGCACTGGGAAGAGAAGGGCGCCTTCACCGGCGAGGTTTCAGCCGCCATGCTGCTCTCGGCCGGCTGCACCTATGTCATTCTCGGCCACTCCGAGCGGCGGCAGTATTTCGGCGAAACCGATGCCACTGTCAACCGCAAGGCGAAAGCGGCCCTCAAGGCGGGCTTGATCCCCATCCTTTGTGTCGGCGAAACGCTGGCCGAGCGCCAGGGCGATCAGACCGCGGCCGTGGTCGAACGTCAGGTCCGCGGTGCCCTGGAAGGACTGAGCGGTGCGGAGGTGGCGGGAGCGGTCATCGCCTACGAGCCGGTCTGGGCCATCGGCACCGGCGTGGTCGCGACGACCGAGCAGGCGCAGGAGGTCCATGCCCTGATTCGCAAGCTGGTCGCTACGCTTTATGATGCGAGAGTCGCCGAGGCCCTGCGCATCCAGTACGGCGGCAGCATGAAACCTGATAACGCGGCCCAGCTGCTTGCCCAGAAGGATATCGATGGCGGGCTTATCGGCGGTGCCAGCCTGGATGCCCGTTCATTCCTGGAGATTGTTTACGCATAGTTGGGAGCGCGCATGTACACGGTTTTGATCATCCTTTTTGTTCTGGTCTGCGCCTTGCTGACCTTTGTCATTCTGATTCAGTCGAGCAAAGGCGGCGGGCTGGCGGGTTCGTTTGGAGGCATGGACACCATGGGAACCCTTTTCGGCGGCGGGCGTGGCAGTGCGCCATTCCTGCAAAAAGTGACCGCGGTTCTGGCCACGCTTTTTCTGATCATCGCCTTGATCATGGGCTTCATGACCCGGGGTGGTGTCAGCACCCAGTCTCTGGTCGAGCGGGAACGCGACCGGCTGAACTCGTCACCGGCACGGACGCTGCCGCAGGTTCCCGACCAGACGCCGGCACCATCGCCGAACAAATAGTATCCCATATTTCGAGACCTTGCAGCATTCAAGCCGAAGTGGTGGAATTGGCAGACACGCTATCTTGAGGGGGTAGTGCCCACAAGGCGTGCGGGTTCAAATCCCGCCTTCGGCACCAGCCCTTGCCAGGCAGGTGCAGGGACTCGGATCGCAGACAGCCCATCTCCCAAGGTGGGCTGTTTTTGCATGGGGCGATCATGAATTCAAGTGCAGGAGGTGCAGCATGCAGGACGAAATCACCCGCCGCGATTTTATACGCATCGGTGCCGGCGCCGGATTGGCTCTGACCCTGTCGCCCGGCGCCCCACCGTTATTGCAGGCCGCCCCGGCTGCTCCGGCCCTGGCGATCGCCCGCAACGGTGCTCCGGGCCTCCTGGTGCGCAAGGCGGTCGAAGCCCTGGGCGGCATGAACCAGTTCGTCAAAAAGGGCCAGAGCGTTCTCCTCAAACCCAATATCGGCTGGGACCGCCTGCCAGAGCAAGCGGCCAATACCAATCCCGAAGCTGTCGCCGAGGTGGTCAAGATGTGCTTCGAGGCCGGCGCCTCCCAGGTTCGCGTCGTCGATCGCACCTGCAACGAGCCGCGGCGCTGCTACCTGCGCAGCGGCATCGAAAAGGCCGCCAAGGCGGCCGGGGCCGAGGTCCGTCATATCGTCGAAAGCCGCTTCGAGGAGGTCAAAATCAGCGGCGGTGAACTGCTCACCTCCTGGCCGGTCTACCGTGACGCCATCGAATCGGATGTGATCATCAATATGCCCATCGCCAAGCACCACAGCATCTCCGGCGTTACCCTCAGCTTTAAAAATCTCATGGGCCTGCTCGGCGGCGACCGCGGCTCCCTCCATAACCATTTCATGACCAAGATCGTCGACATCAATATGGCGATCAAGCCCACCCTGACGATCATCGATGCCTGGCGCATCATGCTGCGTAACGGTCCCACCGGCGGCAGTCTTGCCGATGTTGCCGAAAAGCAGATCATCCTGGCCGCGACCGACCGCGTCGCCGCCGATGCCTGGGCCATGGGGCTCTTCAATGTCGATCCTGCCACTGTGGAGTATCTCCGCATCGCCGCCAAACGCGGTCTCGGTCAACTGGACCTCAAACGGGTGAAAATCCAGGAGATCAATCTGGGGGTTTGACCGGGGATGAACCATTTAACGACTGGAATGGGCCATGATGATCACCTTGCGCAGAATATCCCAACTGCTATTTTTGACGCTCTTCGTCGTCCTGTTCTTTCGGGCGGTCTTCCCCTACGCCGGCCCGCTCCCGGCCGATCTCTTTTTGCGCGCCTCTCCCCTGGTCGCACTCGCGGTGATGCTGGCCGGCCGGACCTTCATCGCCACCATGATCCTGGCCCTCGTACTGTTGCTGCTGACCATTCCCTTCGGTCGCTTTTTCTGCGGCTGGATTTGTCCCCTCGGCACGATCATTGACGGCAGCGATCATCTCATCCGGCGCAAACGCCGGCCGGGCGGACAGCGCGAGAGTCTGCGCTGGCGCTACTGGAAATTCTTCATTCTCGCCGGCGTGCTGACCGCGGCCCTCTTCTCCATCCAATTCATCTGGTTTTTCGATCCCATCGCCCTGCTGACGCGCACCTTCACCACGGTGATCTATCCGGTTTTCGCCTTTTCCTTCGCCGCGCTTTTCAATGCCGCTTTCAAGCTCCCGGTGCTCGAGGATACCGTCTATTCCCTCTATGACGCCGCCCAGTCGCACGCCCTGCTGCCGATCCAGCAGCCGCATTTCTTCCAATCCGCCCTGATCGTAGCGGTTTTTGCGGGCATCCTCGCGCTGGGCATGGTCTCGCGCCGGTTCTGGTGCCGCAATCTCTGTCCGCTCGGCGCCCTCCTTGGCCTTTTCTCCAAATTCCGCCTCACCCGGCGCCATGTCAGCGAAGCGTGCACCCGCTGCAGCCTCTGCCAGCGCGCTTGCAAGATGAACGCCATCGAAGATGACTATACCATCAACAATACCGTGGAGTGCATCGAATGCGCCGAGTGCGTCGCCGCCTGCAAGCCGCATGCGGTCTCTTACACCCTCGGCCGCAATCCCGGCCCGAATGAGGTCGATCTCTCGCGCCGACGGCTGATGCAAGCCTCCGTAGCCGGACTGGCGTCACTCGCCCTCTTCAAGACTGCTGCGATCAGTCGCATAAAAAAGGGCCTGGCCATTCGTCCTCCCGGCGCCCTGGTTGAAGAGCAGTTCCTCGACCGCTGCATCCGCTGCCAGGAGTGCGTCAAGATCTGCTCCTCCACTGGCGCCTGTTTGCAGCCCTCCCTGACCGAAACCGGCGCCGAAGGCATCTGGAGTCCGGTTGCGATCCCGCGCGAGGGCTATTGCGAATACAGCTGCAATCTCTGCGGCCAGGTCTGCCCGACCGGGGCGATCCAGCCGCTGGGTCTGCCCGAGAAGCAAAAGACCAAAATCGGCATGGCCTATTTCGACAAGACTCGCTGCATCCCCTGGTACAAGCAGGAGGATTGCCTGGTGTGCGAGGAGCACTGCCCGCTGCCGGAAAAGGCGATCCGTTTCGATATTCACGAGACGCGCGGCCCCGACGGGACGCTGCGTGTGGTCAAGTTTCCCTATGTGGATGAAGAGCGCTGCATCGGCTGCGGCATCTGCGAGAACAAGTGCCCCGTCGTCGGTTCCCCGGGCATCTTTGTCACCGCGGCCAAGGAGACGCGCCTCAGCGCTCCGGTCAGCAAGCGTGGCGCAGCCTCAGGAGTGTAACCGATCAAAAAGCGGGACCTGAAAAAGCTCAAAACGGAGATCTTTTCCCTGCCGCACTGGGCGCGCGAGGGCTTGTTCGCGTTCCGTGAGCGGCTCGGCATGACCGCCACAAAAGAGCATCCCTGGATGCGGCATTACGATGCCGGTGTTCCCTATGAGCTCGAAGTGCCCGACGTGCCGGTTTACCAGCTGCTGCAGCGTGCCTTTGCCGAGGCCGGCTCGAAACCGGCGCTGCTCTACTGCAACCGCCGCATCAGCTACAACCATCTCTACAGCCTGGTGACGCGCTTCGCTGCCGGGCTGCAGCGCCTCGGCGTCAAGCCGGGCGAACCGGTCGCCTTGTGCATGCCCAACATCCCCCAGTTCCTGATTGCCTATTGGGCGGCCCTTTATATCGGCGCCGTGGTGGTCCTGGTCAATCCCCTCCTGAGCGAGCGCGAAATGCATCATCAGATCTCCACGACCCGGGCCCGGGTGATGGTGGTGCTCGACCGCTTTCAGCCGCGGGTGGAGAGCTTGCGTGGTCAGAGCGAGGTGCGCCATATTGTTGTGGCTTTTCTCGAGAGCTTTATGCCACCGCTGCGGCGGATCGCCTTCCAGTTTAGCGAGCGGCTGCACCATGCCGAAGCGAGGGTGCGGCGCAGCGAGGGGACCCATTTTTTCCGGGAGCTGCTCAAACCCGCCCCGCTGACGCGGCCGGTTCAGGTGGACTCCCGCTCGGCCGCGGTCATGCTCTATACCGGCGGGGTGACTGGCACCCCCAAGGCGGCGGTGCTCAGCCACAACAATGTCGTCATGAATGCGCTGCAAGCGCGGGCCTGGATCAATGATATCCGCGACGGGGAGGAGGTCGTGATGGCCGCTCTGCCCCTGACGCACAGTTATGCCATGTCGGCCTGCCATCACCTCGCCATTCTCTCCAAGGGGATTCTGGTACTGGAGCCGCGTTTTGATGTCAACCGGATCTGCCGCGACCTCAAACGCTACAAGGTCACCCTGTTCCCCGGGGTGCCGACGATGTTCGGCAGCATCGTCAACCGCCTGATGCAGAAACCGCTGCGCCTGCGCACGATTCGCTCCTGCATCAGCGGCGGCGCGCCCTTGCCGCGGGCCATCAAGGAGCGCTTTGAGGCGATGACCGGCGCACGGCTGCTGGAGGGCTATGGCCTCACCGAGGCCAGTCCCGTCACCCACTGCACGCCGCTGCAAGGGGTCTGCAAGGAGGGCAGCATTGGACTGCCCTGGCCGGGCACCAACGCCCGGATCGTCGATCTGCACGACCGCCGCGTGCTCGGGGCAGGACGAGTCGGAGAATTGCAGGTGCGCGGCCCCCAGGTGATGCTCGGCTATTTCGGCGAGGAGGCGGCGACGCGCGAGGTGATCGACGCCGAGGGCTGGCTCAGTACCGGTGATATCGCCTTTCAGGATAAGGACGGCTATTTTTTCATCGTCGACCGCAAAAAGGAGATTTTTTTCAGCGGCGGTTACAATGTCTACCCTGCCGAGGTCGAACGGGTGCTGACCGAGCACCCTGCGATCGCCGAAGCCGCGGTGGTGGCCGTGCCCGACGCGCATTACGGATCGGCCGGCAAGGCTTTTTTGGTGCTGCACTCCGGAGCGCCGGCGCCGGCCACGGCCGAACTGCAGGATTTTTGCCGCGGCCGATTGGCCCGCTACAAGATGCCGCGGTCGTTTGTCTTTGTCGCCAGCCTGCCCAGGAATCTGGTGGGCAAGGTACTCAAATGCGAGCTGGCAGCGCTTGAAAGCCGTCAGGAGGAGCAAACAAGCGAAGGAAGCCATGGATAGCGATCTGGTGCGCTGCGAACTGCAGGCGGACGGCGCGGTGCGGATCACGCCGTTGGGGAGCCTCGAGGATATTTCCTTGCTTCCTGCCGTGCTGGCGGTTTTCGAGCGGGAATTTCGCAACAAGCATCTCCATTTCATCCTCGATCTGGGCGCGCTTTCGGCCCTTCCCGTCGGCTGGGTGGCCCTGGTTTTCGAGCTGACGGCGCGCAGCCGGCGCCGCGGCGGGGAACTGATCGTCGCCTGTTTGCAGCGCAAGGCCCAGGGCGACCTGCTGAATTTTCAGCCGGAGAGCTACCTGTGCCTCGAGGAGATGGAGATCACGATGCCGCCGGAGGTTCGGCTGGCGCCGGAAGCGGCAGCGTTGACCGTGACGGCCGCAGCGGCTGCGCTGCCCGAGGCCGCCGCGCCGGCGCCCTCTGAACCCCATCTCCGGCGGGGCTGGACGGAGAACGGCGAGCAAGTCGAGGTTATCGACATCCCCAGCCGCGTCGACGCCCTCTATCGCGCCTGCGATTTTGTTCTCGGGATCGCCGGCCGCCTCGGCTATGGCGAACCGGACCTCGCGCGCATCAAGATCTCGGTCTACGAGGCCAGTCTTAATGCCATCGAGCACGCGTACCATTCCGATGCCACCCGCATGGTGCGCGTCCGGGTCACCATTCGTCCCGACCGCATGATCATCGGGATCATCGATCATGGCGACGGTTTTGAAGCCAGCAGCAATGAGGATTTTGACGCCACCGCCGCAGCGGCGGCGCGCCGCACCGGCGGCATGGGCTTGCACATCATCCGCCGTTCCATGGACAAGGTGACCTACCTGCGCGACCGCAAGCACGGCAACTGCCTGGTCATGGAGAAAAAGCGGCCGGCCGCAACAGGCACGGACGAACCTTTGGCCGCCGGGCCGGACGCGGCGGCGGAGTGGGTGGGTGCAGCCGAGGAGAACGATGGCCCATGGCCCGGATCATCCGAATAGACCGGAGGAGGCAGCTGCGTCTCCTCCTCCTCTTTGTGCTGCTCATTGCCGCCGTCTGGGGGTTGTATGCCCTCGGCACCTGGCTGCCGGGGTGGCTGGCCCGGGCGCATCCGCCCGCAGAGACGGGCAATGCCGAGCCGGAGGCGCCCGATATCGCCGCCGTGACCACGCCGGCGGGGATCGTGCACCTCAAGCAGGCCCTCTTTTGCCTCGACATCCACAACCGCAAACCCGTGGTCGTCAAGTCTGCTTTCAACCGCCGTGTCGATTACATCTATTGTTACGCGGTGCTCTCGGCGCCACCGGAGGGGGTCACCATTCTCCACCGCTGGATCCTCAAGGGCCAACCGGTCTTTGAACGGCGGCTGCGGATCCAGGGCAAGAACTGCCGCGTCTGGAGCCGCCGCCATCTCCTCCCCAAGGAGCCCGGCGCCGGCCGGGTGGAGATCGTCGTGGAGGACGGGAATTTGCTCGGCGCCACGGTGTTTACATTGTTATAATCCGGGGTTCATCCCATGAGTGCAGAACAATTGCGTGAAGAGATCCGCCGCTTTCAACGGCGGAAGAAATGGTTTGCCCTGCCCCTGATTGCCCTGGGTGTGATCATGCTGGTCACCCCGGGACCCGGTCTGGCGGTGCTGCTCCTCGGCTTCATGCTTCTTTTCCCCCGCGATGGCGAACGGCTGCTGCGCTGGATCAAGGCGCGCTGGCGGCGCCTGCGCGGCAGGAGGGCCTGCGGGCCCACAACGGGTCAGAACGGTCCGATCACCCCGGATAAATGAATTGAAACTTTTTTCATACTGCCGAGTCTAATAGGTGATTTATTCATACTTGATCTAGCAGGAGGGATACACCATGTTTTTCAGCTTACGCGACATTTTGCTGCTGGCGCCGGCCCTGATTCTGACGCTTTATGCCCAGTGGAAGGTCAAAAGTGCCTTCAACCAGATGAGTCAGGTCCGCTCCGGCTCCGGTCTGACCGGAGCTCAGGTGGCCAAAACGCTGCTACAGCGCAATAGCATCCAGGATGTCGAGGTGGGCGCCGTGCAGGGAGATTTGACCGACCATTATGATCCCATCCACAAAACGCTCAATCTCTCCGAGCCCGTCTATGCCTCCGACAGCCTGGCCGCCATCGGCGTTGCAGCGCATGAGACCGGCCATGCCATTCAGCACAAGGTGGCCTATGCGCCGCTGAAACTGCGCCAGACCATGTACCCTCTGGCCAATTTCGGCTCCATGCTGGCCATGCCGCTCTTCATCATCGGGCTGATGGTCTCCTCGCTCAAGTTCCTGACTACGCTCGGCATTGTCTTTTTCGCCGCTTCGGTCTTTTTCACCCTGGTCACTCTGCCGGTCGAGTTCGACGCTTCCAAACGCGCCCTTGCGCAGCTTTCCGCCAGCGGCATGATCAAGGGTCAGGAGATCGATGGTGCCCGCAAGGTGTTGAACGCCGCTGCCCTGACCTACGTGGCTGCTGCAGCCATGGCCGTGCTGCAACTGATCCGCCTGCTCATGCTCCGCAACGATCGTTGATAATTTGAAAGGGTATCCTATGTACGGCAAAAAACGCTCCACCCTCTTGTATACCGGCATACTGATCGGTATCGTCGTTGGCCTGGTGATTTCCAGCAACTTTGACTGGGTGCGTCACAGCATTGCCAACGACCGCGGTGAAGCGGTCGCACTGGGTTCCAACGAACCCGTATCACAAGAACTGCTCGGATTGCAGAATCTGAGCAAGGCCTTCACCCAGGTGGCCAAAATTGCCAGCCCGGCCGTGGTGACCATCAACAGCAGTGCTGTAGTCAAATCAAATGTCCGTAATCCCTTCATGGACGATCCCTTTTTCCGTCAGTTCTTCAACGTGCCTGACCAGAAGCAAGTGATGCATGGGCTGGGATCCGGGGTCATTGTCAATCCCGACGGCTATATCCTCACCAACAACCATGTGGTCAAGGATGCCGATGAGATCACCGTCACCATCGACAAGGTCGAGCATGAGGCCAAGGTAGTGGGCAAGGATCCCGCCAGCGACATCGCGGTCATCAAGATCGATAAAAAGGGCTTGCCGACGATCAACCTCGGCGACTCGGACAAACTGGAGGTCGGCGAATGGGTGATGGCCATCGGCAATCCCTTCTCCGATGTGCTGGACAAGACCGTGACCGCGGGCATCGTCAGCGCCAAGGGACGTTCACTCGGCTCCGGCCTCGGCGACGGCACCCTGCGCTATCAGGACTTTATCCAGACCGATGCGGCCATCAATCCCGGCAACAGCGGCGGCGCCCTGGTCAATCTGCGCGGTGAGCTGGTGGGCATCAACACAGCGATCGTCGGGCAGGCCAACGCCGGCGTCGGTTTTGCCATTCCCATCAATATGGCGCGTTCCATCATGGAACAGCTGATCAAGGGCGGCAAGGTGCGCCGCGGCTGGATCGGCGTGCAGCTCGAGGACGTCGACGAGGAGAAAGCCGAGTATTTCGGCCTCGACAAACCCAAGGGCGTGCAGGTGGGCGATGTCCTGAAAGACAGCCCGGCCCTCAAGGCCGGCTTGAAACGCGATGACATCATCCTCAAGCTGAACGATCTCGACGTCACCTCGCGCGACCAGCTCATCGCCTGGGTCGGCAGCCAGGCCCCCGACACCCGGATTACGATGACCATTTGGCGCGACAAGGCCATCAAGACCATCACACTGACCCTGGCCGAACGGCCCGCGGACGAATCCATGGCCAGTGAGGAGGGCGGCGAAAGCGGCCAGATCGACAAGCTGGGCATCGAGGTCCAGGAACTCACCCGCCAGCTTGCCCGCCAATATGGCTATGAGGGCCAAGAAGGCGTGGTCATCTCCAGCATCGATCCCAACTCGGTGGCCGACCGCAAGGGGCTGCGTGAGGGTGATCTCATCCTCTCGGTCAACGATGACGCCACCCCCAATGTGCGCGCCTTCCGCACGGCCCTGCGCGCGGTCAAGCCGGGGGGCGTGGTCTACATGCGCATCATGCGCGAGGAGACGGTCTATACCGTCGCCCTGCGTCTGCCACGATCCTGATCTGTAAATTGTCAATAAGGCAGATATATCAGCCAAAATGGCAGAATGTAGCTGCCGCTCCTGAAACCACAGCGTACGCTCCCCGCGGAGCGTACGCTTGTTTTTTATGTACCTGGGCCATCCTGAGCGGCGCGGTCCGTTTTGGCACGCATGTTGCAAAGGTGCGGATGATTCAGAAGGACAATCCCGCAACCTTCCACATAGAGTTTCCCGAAAGGAGCACGTTTCATGGGAAAAATTATCGGTATCGATCTGGGCACGACCAATTCCTGCGTCGCGGTGATGGAGGCCGGCGAGCCGGTCGTCATCCCCAACAGTGAGGGCATGCGCACCACCCCGTCGGTGGTGGCTTTCAGCAAGTCGGGCGAGCGCCTGGTCGGCCAGGTGGCCAAGCGCCAGGCGGTCACCAACCCGACCAAGACGGTCTATTCGATCAAGCGCTTCATGGGCCGCCGTTTTGGCGAGGTCTCGCGCGAACGTGAGGAGGTCCCCTATACCGTCATCTCCGGCAGCAACGATGTCGCCAAGGTCAAGATCGACGACAAGGAGTATTCGCCCCAGGAGATCTCGGCGATGATCCTGCAAAAGATGCGCCAGACCGCAGAGGACTATCTCGGCGAGAAGGTGACCGACGCGGTCATCACCGTCCCGGCTTATTTCAACGACAGCCAGCGCCAGGCGACCAAAGAGGCGGGCGAGATCGCCGGCCTCAACGTGCGACGCATCATCAACGAGCCCACCGCGGCCTCGCTGGCCTACGGCCTCGATAAAAAGGGCAATGAAAAGATCGCCGTCTTCGACCTTGGCGGCGGCACCTTCGATATCTCCATTCTCGAGATCGGCGACGGGGTCTTTGAGGTCAAGTCGACCAACGGCGACACCCATCTCGGCGGCGATGATTTCGACCAGCGCATTATCGACTGGATCGTCGATGAGTTCGTCAAAAAGGAGGGGGTGGACCTTTCCAAGGATCCCATGGCTTTGCAGCGCCTGAAGGAAGCGGCGGAGAAGGGCAAGTGCGAACTCTCCACCACGACCCAGACCGAGATCAATCTGCCCTTCATTACCGCCACCGACAGCGGGCCGAAACACCTGAGCATGACCCTCACCCGGGCCAAGTTCGAACAGCTCTGCGATGATCTGTTTCAGCGCACGCTCGAGCCCTGCCGCATCGCCCTCAAGGACGCCGGTATGTCCACTGCCGAAATCAACGAGGTGGTTCTCGTCGGCGGCTCGACCCGCATGCCCAAGGTGCAGGATCTAGTGCGCGAGCTTTTCGGCAAGGAGCCCCACCGCGGCGTCAACCCGGATGAGGTGGTGGCCGTCGGTGCGGCCATTCAGGGCGGCGTCCTCGGCGGCGAGGTCAAGGATGTGCTGCTGCTCGACGTCACGCCCCTCTCGCTCGGCATCGAGACGCTCGGCGGTGTGCTGACCAAGATCATCGAAAAGAATACCACCATCCCCACCCGCCAGTCGCAGGTCTTTTCCACCGCGGCCGACAGCCAGACCTCAGTGGAAATCCACATCCTCCAGGGCGAGCGCGAGATGGCCATCGATAACCGCACCCTCGGGCGCTTTCACCTAGACGGTCTCCCGCCCGCACCGCGCGGTATTCCGCAGATCGAGGTCTCGTTCGACATCGATGCCAACGGTATCCTCAATGTTGCGGCCAAGGACAAGGCGACCAACAAGGAACAGACCATCCGCATCGAAGCCTCTACCGGCCTGAGCAAGGAAGAGGTGGAGAAGATGGTCAGCGACGCCAAGTCGCATGCGGCGGAGGACAAAAAACGTCGCGAACTGATCGACACCCGTAACCAGGCCGACCAGCTGGTCTATCAGACCGAAAAGAACATCAAGGAAAACGCCGACAAGCTCGACGCCACCTTGAAGAATCAGCTCGAAGCGGGCGTTGGCCGGCTCAGGGAGGCGATGAAGGGCGAGAACATCGAGGAGATCAAATCCGCCCTTGAGGCGCTCAATCAGATCTGGCATCAGGCGGCGTCCAAGATGTACGAGGCCGCCAATGCCCAGCAGCAGGCCGCCGGCGCGGCCGGAGCCCAGCAAGGTCCCTCCGGCAGCGAAGCCGCGGGCGACAAGCCGCCCAAGGCTGAAGACGCCGATTATGAAGTGGTCGATGACCAGAAGTAATCCGTCCGCAACCGCACATCGGCTTGGCCGGTACTCATCCCTACGGCACCAGCCGGGTAGATATACGATACACTGCAAAGGGGCGGATTCTTTCCGCCCCTTTTTTATATCATTTTTCGTCATGCGGCACGAGACATTGAGGCCGGGCACTCCTGATCTGCTCTGAATCGCAGGTGTGTGCTTCTCTTTTCTCTATGCCTCTGTGCCCCGGTGAGATAAATCGCTTACACATTCGAGGCAATCATTATGATCTCCATGGATAAACTCACGATCAAGGCGCAGGAGGCTCTCGGACGCGCCCAACAGCTGGCCGGCGAACGCGGCCAGCAGCAGGTTGAGCCGCTCCACCTTCTGCACGCCCTGCTCAGCGACCCGGAAGGGATGGCGCGCACCCTGGCCAAGCGCATTGGCAGCGATCCGGCGCTTCTTGTCAGCCGGTGTGACGAGGCGCTGGCCAAACTCCCCCGGGTCAGCGGCGGCGGGCAGATGTTTTACAGCCGGGCCACGGGCGAGCTCTTCGATGCTGCACAAAAGGAGGCGGGCCAGCTGCGCGATGAGTATATCAGCGTCGAACATCTGCTCCTCGCTCTGGCCGGTGACCAGGGGCCCGCGGGCGCTGTACTGCGTGAGAACGGCATTTCCGGCGACACCCTCCTGCAGGTGCTCAAGCAGGTCCGCGGCAGCCAGCGCGTGACCGATCAGACACCGGAGGACAAGTATCAGGCCTTGCAGCGCTATGCGCGCGACCTCAACGAGCTGGCCCGCCAGGGCAAGCTCGATCCGGTGATCGGCCGCGACGATGAAATGCGCCGCGTGCTCCAGGTGCTGAGCCGCCGCACCAAGAATAATCCGGTGCTCATTGGCGAACCCGGTGTCGGCAAGACCGCCATTGTCGAGGGCGTTGCCCAGCGCATCGTCCAGGGCGATGTGCCGGAAAATCTCAAGAGCAAGCGCCTTATGGCCCTCGATCTCGGCGCCCTGATCGCTGGAGCCAAATACCGCGGCGAATTCGAGGAGCGCTTCAAGGCTCTCCTCAAGGAGATCACCGAGTCGGAGGGGGAGTACATTCTCTTCATCGATGAGCTGCATACCCTGGTGGGCGCCGGGGCCGCCGAGGGGGCGATGGATGCCTCCAATATGCTCAAGCCCGCCCTGGCGCGCGGCGATTTGCGCTGCATCGGCGCCACCACCCTCGACGAGTACCGTCTCCATATCGAAAAGGATGCCGCTCTCGAGCGGCGTTTCCAGCCGATCCTCGTCCAGCCGCCAGCGGTGGAGGAGACGATCTCCATCCTCCGCGGCCTCAAGGAAAAGTACGAGGTGCATCATGGCGTGCGCATCCAGGACAATGCCCTGGTGGCCGCGGCCACCCTGGCCGACCGCTACATCAGCGACCGGTTTCTCCCCGACAAGGCGATCGATCTGATCGATGAGGCCGCCTCCAAGCTGCGCATCGAAATTGACAGCATGCCGGCCGAATTGGATGAGGTGGAGCGCCGCAGCAAACAGCTCGAAATCGAGCGCCAGGCGCTGAAAAAGGAGGAGGATCCGGCTTCGGCGCAGCGGCTGAAAGAGGTGGAGAAGGAGCTGGCCGAGCTGACCGAGAAACGGACCGCCCTGCGCGCTCATTGGGAGATGGAAAAGGCCGGGATCGCGGAGATTCGTGCGCTCAAGGAGGCGATCGAAAAGGCCCGGACCGATGCGGCGGCCGCCGAACGCGAAGGCCGTCTGGAACAGGCCGCTGAGCTGAAATACGGCCGCCTCATCGAGCTCCACAAACAGCTCGAGGCCGCCAACGCCAGGCTGATCGAGCTGCAGAAGGATCTGCGCATGCTCAAGGAGGAGGTCGATGAGGAGGACGTCGCCGATGTCGTCTCCAAATGGACCGGCATTCCGGTGGTGCGCATGCTCGAGAGTGAAAAGCAAAAGCTGCTGAACATGGAAGAGCGGCTGCACGCGCGGGTCATCGGCCAGGACGAGGCGGTCGAGGCGGTGGCCAATGCCATCCGCCGCAGCCGGGCCGGGCTCCAGGACGAAAACCGGCCCATCGGCTCCTTCATCTTTCTCGGTTCGACCGGTGTCGGCAAGACCGAGTTGGCGCGGGCCCTGGCGGAATTTCTCTTCGACGACGAACGCGCCATGGTGCGTATCGACATGTCGGAGTACATGGAGCGCCACGCGGTTTCGCGGCTGATCGGCGCCCCTCCCGGCTATGTTGGCTATGATGAGGGCGGACAGCTCACCGAGGCGGTGCGGCGGCGTCCCTATGCCGTGGTCTTGCTGGACGAAATCGAAAAGGCCCACCCCGAGGTCTTTAATGTGCTGTTGCAGGTACTGGATGAGGGTCGGCTCACCGACAACCAGGGCCGCACCGTCAATTTCAAGAATACGATCATCATCATGACTTCGAATCTCGGCGCGCAGCAGATCATGGAGCGTTCGCAGGAGATCAACGAGAAGAACCGTAAAAAGGTGCATGAAGAGATCGCCGCGGAGGTGCTGGCCCTGCTCAAAAATGCGATGCGTCCCGAGTTTCTCAATCGCATCGATGATATCATTGTCTTCCACGCCCTGCGCAGGGAGGAGATCAAGCAGATTGCGCGCCTGCAGCTCGCGCATCTTGAAAAGCTGCTCGCCCGCCAGGAACTGGGGCTGGAGGTCACCCCTGAGGTCGAGGAGTATCTTGCCGAACACGGTTATGATCCGGCCTTCGGCGCCCGGCCGCTGAAACGGCTCATCCAGCATGAGATGGTCGATGCCCTGGCCATGCGTCTTCTCACCGGCGACTTTCCTGCCGGTACGACGGTGCAGGTCTTCGTAAAGGATAAAAAACTTGATTTTAAGAGGAAAAATCCCTAAGTTAAAAAATTCAGGAACTTTCTTTTTTCGCACTCGTTAACAGTACATTCACAGGAGTACAGCAGCGGAGGAGATGTGATGAAACTCTGGTTTGGATGGATAACAGCCCTGGTCATGGTGGCGATCCTGGCAGGTTGCGGTGAAAAAATGACGGAAGAACAGCTGCGCGCCAATGCGGCAGATTTCGAGAGCCGTCAGCAGTGGCAAGCGGCGGCCGACATGTATGCGCGCCTGGTCAAAGCCTTTCCCAAGTCACCCCGCGCGGATGAGACCCTCTACCGGCTCGGAGTGCTCTACGCCAACAATCTCAAGGATTATCAAAAATCCGTACAAGCCTACAAGCAGCTCATTAGCAAGTACCCGAAGAGCAATTTTGTCATCCAGTCCAGTTTCATGATCGGCTATCGCTATGCCAACGACATCAAGGACTATGATAATGCGAAAAAGTATTATCAGGAGTTTTTGCAGAAATGGCCCAATCATGAATTGGCCTCCTCGGTCAAATGGGAACTGGAGCATCTCGGCAAAGACATCAGCGAGCTGGAACTTCAGCTTGGCACACCCGCCCCCGATGCTGCGACCAAAAAATAACCTGAACTGATATTTTCTCTGTGCCGCATACCGCGGCACAGAGATTTCCAGCCGATCGATGGGCGATCCGTCCGCTTTTGCCTCTTTATCGGCTTTATTATTGTCCGGAGGAATGCGATGCGCGCGATCCGTTCAGCTGCTGTGCTGATCCTGGCCGCGATGGTGCTGGCGGCCGGGCCGCTTCCGGCCCAATCCGGGGATGAGGGCATCCGGGTGTCCGCCACCGCGACGCCGTTGCAGGTGCCGCAGAACCGCACCGCGGTGGTGACCATCCGCCTCGAGTGGGCCGGCGATCTCAACCGCTATGAGATCCTCAAGTTCGACAATCCCCTGGTGGAAAACCTCGACATCATTGCGACTGCCAGCTCCAACCGCGTCCAGGTGATCGGCGGAGTGCAAATGGCCCGGCGGGAATCGCAATACACGGTGCGGCCGGACGGCCTCGGCATGGCCTATGTGGACGGCATTGTCATCCGCTACACCGACAAGACAACCGGCCAGGAATACCGCCTCACGACCAGCCGTCTCGAGCTCAAGGTGATCGATCCGCTCCCGGAGCCGGGCTCGTACCTCTGGCTGGTGCTGCTTCTGGCTGCCCTCGGGGCTGCCGCAGTGACCTGGGTGCTGGTACGCCGCATCCGCGCCCGGCGCGCCGAAGCGACGCGCCTCGCCCGCGAGCAGCAGCAACAGCAGATCTCCCTGGAAGAGAAATACAGCCTGCGGCTCAAGGAGGAGGTCGATCTGCATCAGCCCGAGCTCGATGTCAGCGGATCCTTCGCCCGCCTCTCGGGGGTACTGCGCCGCTATCTGGCCGAAAAGTACAGCCTGCCGCTGATCAGCGCTACCACCGCACAAGTGCGCGGCCTGATGCGCGAGGCCGAGGCCGATGAACGGGCGATCGACGACACCCTTGCCATTCTCGAACAAGCGGACATTGCCAAATTCTCCGGCGCCGCGCCGCAGCGCAGCGAGCTGGAGCGCGTCTATACCATTCTGGAATCCATGCTGGGCTCGACCAGCCGGTAACATGTAAGTGCAGTTTGGAACACAGCCATTTTTTTGGAGGAGTAATGAACATCGACATTCAAGCCATCCAGGCCAGGATCGAGCGCGAGAGCGCCTTTGTCGACAAGATCACCGCCGAAGTGAGCAAAGTGATCGTCGGCCAGACCTATATGGTCGAACGGCTGCTCATCGGCCTGCTCGCTGACGGCCACATCCTGCTGGAAGGCGTGCCGGGTCTGGCTAAAACCATGACGGTCAAGGCCCTCTCGGCGGCGATCAAAACCAATTTCCAGCGCATCCAGTTCACGCCCGATCTCCTGCCCGCCGACATTGTCGGCACGATGATTTATGACATGAAGAACAGCACCTTCTCCGCCAAAAAAGGGCCGATTTTCTCCAATCTCGTCCTTGCCGATGAAATCAACCGCTCGCCGGCCAAGGTGCAGTCGGCCTTGCTCGAGGCCATGCAGGAGCGCCAGGTGACCATCGGCGATACCACCTTTCCGCTGCCGGCACCCTTTCTCGTCCTGGCCACCCAGAACCCGATCGAGCAGGAGGGCACCTATCCTCTGCCCGAAGCCCAGGTGGACCGTTTCATGCTCAAGCTGTCGGTCGGCTACCCCGAACGCGCCGAGGAACTGGAGATCATGCGCCGCATGACGAGTGTCGAGCTGCCGGAGGCCAAGGCGGTGGTTACACCCCAGGAGATCATCAATGCCCGGCGAGCGGTTCATGAGGTCTACATCGATCCCAAGATCGAGAACTATATCGTGGATATTGTTTTCGCCACTCGCCGGCCGAAGGAGTACGGCCTCGATGAGCTGGCGGACCTGATCGCCTATGGCGCCTCACCGCGCGCCTCGATCTATCTGAATATGGCGGCCAAGGCGCACGCCTTCTTGCGCCGCCGCGGCTATGTGACGCCCGAGGACATCCGCTCCATCGCCATGGATGTGCTGCGCCATCGTGTCATCATCACCTACGAGGCCGAAGCCGAGGAGATCAGCGCCGAAGATGTCGTCCGCAAGATCATCAACAAGGTCGAGGTGCCCTGAGCGGCACTCGCCCTGAACCGGGGTAGGGCTAACGAAGAACGATCATGATCCCAAAAGAAATACTCAAAAAAGTCAAGCGCATCGAGATCCAGACCCGCGGGCTGGTCAATGATGTCTTTTCCGGCGAATACCATTCGGTCTTCAAGGGGAGAGGCATGGAATTCTCTGAAGTGCGCGAATACCTTCCCGGCGACGACATCCGCACCATCGACTGGAATGTCACGGCGCGGATGGGCCACCCCTTTGTCAAGATCTTCGAGGAGGAGCGCGAACTCACGGTGATGCTGGTGGTCGACGTCAGCTCATCCTCGGCGTTCGGCACTGTCTCGCAGATGAAGGGCGAAATTGCCGCCGAGATTTGCGCTCTGCTTGCCTTTTCGGCGATCAAGAACAACGACAAGGTGGGCCTGATCATCTTTTCCGAAGGGGTGGAAAAATTCGTTGCCCCGAAGAAGGGCAAGTCCCATGTGCTCCGCGTCATCCGCGAGGTCCTGTACCATCAGCCCCAGGGGCACAAGACCGATATCGGTCAGGCGCTGGAGTATCTCAGCAAGGTGAGCCGGCGGCGCAGCGTGGTCTTTCTCATCTCCGATTTTCTCTCGTCCGGCTATGAAAAAGCCTTGCAGATCGCCAACAAGAGGCACGATATTGTCGCCATCTCCCTGACCGACCCGCGCGAACTGGATCTTCCCGACGTCGGTTTTATCGAACTGGAGGATGCCGAGACCGGCGAGACCTGGCTGCTCGACACCAGCGACGAGGGGACGCGGCGCGCCTTCAGCAAGCGTGCCCTGCAGGGCAAGGGCAGCCGGGACAAGATCTTTCGTTCCATGAACGTGGACCAGGTGCAGATCGACACGCGTATTTCGTATGTCGAGCCGCTGATCCGGTTTTTCAAGATGCGTGCCAAACGTTACCGTTAATCGCACGAGGAGTGCCATGCGCAAGTTCCTGTCCGTCCTTTTTATCGGTTTTTGGCTTGTGTTCGCCAACGGCTGCAGCTCAGGCAAGCGTCCGGCCAAGGAGGCCGAAAAGGTGCGCGAATTCGCAGCGGACCTGGTCAACCGTTCTCTCTATGTGCAGGCGATCGGCGAATATGAGAGCTGTCTGCGCGAGTATGACCTTTCCGATGTCGAGGCGGCCAATCTGCAATACGCCATCGGTACCATCTATTTCGAGCGCTTGCATGATTATGCCAATGCCATGACCTGGTATCTCAAGCTCAAGCATTTCCATCCGGAAAGCCCGGTGGTTGCCGAAGCCAACAAAAAGATCGTCGCTTGTCTCGAGCGCCTCGATCGCAGTGCGGATGCCCGCCAGGCCCTGGATGAGACGGTGCAGCTCGACCCGTCGCGCGCGGAAAAGTCGCGGCCCGGGGCCGTAGTGGTGCGCATCGGCAGCCGCGAGATCACCCTCGGCGATCTCAATTTCGAGATCGATCAACTGCCTCCCAGCGCCCGTGATCAATTCCGCAATCCACAGGCCAAGCTGCAATTTTTGCGCGAGTATGTCGCCACCGAGCTGCTCTACGATACCGCCAAGCGCGCCGGCCTCGATAACGACCAGCAGGTCGTCGACGGCGCCTTTCAATCCAAAAAAGCCTTGATGGTGCGCCGCCTCATGCAAGACAAGGTGGCCAGCAAGATCCATGTCGATGCCGGGGATGTGGCCACCTTTTACCAGGCGCATCAAGCCGATTATGCCGAAAAGGATGACAAGGGCCAGGTGATCCGCAGCAAGAGCTTCGACGAGGTCAAGCAGCAGGTGACCCAGGACCTTTACCGTGAAAAGTACCAGAATGCCTTTCAGGAGCTGATCGGCGGGATGATGCAAGCCGAGGGCGTGCAGTTCTTCGACGACCAGGTAAAATAGCATTTCGCTCTCACAAAGACACGAAGAAAGCATTTTCATTTTTATATTTTATTCTTGGTGTCTTTGTGCCTTCGTGAGAGCCACTTTTTTTTATTCTCACCGAGTCACAAGCCACAGGGAAAGCTTGTATCGCACACTTTGTGCCTTGGCGACTTGGTGAGAGACTCTTTTAAAATGAGCCCAAGGTTTATGTCAAGACGACGTACAGTATTCATTTTTATCAGCCTCCTCCTGGCGGGAGCGGTGCACGCCCAGGAGCAGGTGACGATCGACTCGAAGGTCGACCGCGCCAAGATCCTGATCGGCGATGTCGTGCGCTACAGCTTGCGCGTCTCACATGTGGCCGATGTCACCGTCGAGATGCCCGCGCCCGGCAGCAACCTCGGTCAGTTCGAACTGCGCGATTACAAGGTTCTGCCGGCGCAGAAAGCAGCGGGGCGGACGATTCTTGGCGCCGATTATCTGATCTCCACCTTCGATACCGGCGAGTATGAAATTCCCGCACTGAGCATCACCTATCGGCTCAAGGGCGACACGACGCGCCATATCCTCAAGAGCGAGCCGATCAAGATCCAGGTGCAGAGCCTCAATCCGAGCGAGGCCGGCGACATCCGCGATATCAAACCGCCGCTGGTGCCGCCCCGGGACTGGAAGTCGATCCTGCTCAAGGTTCTGGCGGCGCTGGTGCTGGCTGCCGCCGCGGTGGCGCTCTGGTGGTATCTCCGCCGCCGCCGGCAGGGCAAGGGGATCCTGCCCGAGCGGCAGACGCCGCCCCGGCCGGCGCATGAGATCGCCCTCGAAGCCCTTCACGCTCTGGTCGCCAGTGACTGGCTCGCTGCGGGCAAGCACAAGGCCTGGCACAGCGAACTGGCCGATATCCTGCGCCGCTACATCGAGGGCCGCTATGGCATCGATGCCCTCGAAATGACCAGCCGCGAGCTGCTCGGCGCCCTGGACCGCTACGGCCTCGAAGAATCCTGGCGGCTGCGGCTGCAGGAGCTGCTGACCCTCTGCGACATGGCCAAATTCGCCAAGTATATCCCGGAACCGGCCGAAACCGAGGGCCTGACCGCCAGCGCCTTCGCCTTCGTCGAGGGCACCAAGTTGACCTGGACCGAGCCGGAGCCGCAGCCGCAGCCTGAAGCCGCCGCCGAACCGCCGTCCACGCAAGGGGAGGGCCACTGAGATGTTCCGATTCGCCAATCCCGAATTCCTCTTCCTGCTCCTCCTCTTGCCGGCCCTGGCCTGGTGGTATCTGCGCCGCAGTCTGCGCGGCCGGTCGACGGTGCGCTATTCCGACATCGCCCTGATCAAGGAGGTGGGTACCTCCAGCCGCAAACGCTACCGTCATCTGCTCTTTGTCCTGCGCCTCGCAGCCATCGCCCTGATGATCGTCGCCTTCGCCCGGCCTCAGGCCGGCAGTCGTGAGGAGGAGATGATCACCGAGGGCATCGATATCGTCCTTTCGATGGACATCTCCAGTTCGATGCTCGCTGAGGATTTCCAGCCCAAGAACCGCCTCGAGGCCGCCAAGCTGGTCGCCGCTGATTTCATCAAGGGGCGCACCAACGACCGCATCGGCATGGTGGTCTTTTCCGGTCAGAGCTTCACCCAATGCCCCCTGACCCTGGATTACGGCATCCTCCTCAAGTTCCTCGAGGACATCCATGTCGGCCAGATCGAGGATGGAACGGCTATCGGCATGGGGCTGGGCACCAGTATCAACCGGCTGCGCGACAGCAAGGCTAAAAGCAAGGTAGTCATCCTGCTGACCGATGGCCAGAACAACCGCGGCGAACTCGATCCGCTCACGGCGGCGCGCATCGCCAGGAGCTTCAATATCCGCGTCTACACCATCGGCGCCGGCAGCAAGGGCGAGGCACTCTATCCGGTCGACGATCCCATATTCGGGCGGCGCTATGTGCGCATGCCGGTCAACATCGATGAGGAACTGCTGCGGCGGGTGGCGGACATCACCGGCGGCCGCTATTTCCGCGCCACCGACAAGACCAGCCTCGAAAAAATCTATAAAGAGATCAGCGAGATGGAAAAGACCAAGATCCAGGTCAAACAGTATACCCGCTACCGCGAGCTTTTCTCCGGCTATCTGGCTGCGGCGCTGCTCCTGCTCGCCCTGGAGGTGCTCCTGGGCAATACCATCTTTCGCAAGATACCCTAATTTCCGGAATCCACTATGCTGCGATTTGCAAATATCTATGCCCTGCATCTGCTCTGGCTCATCCCGGCTGTGGTGCTTTTTTATGTGCTGGTCTTTCGCGCCAAAAGCCGGGCGCTGCAGCGGTTCGGCAACAGCGAGCTGATGAAAAAGCTGGCGGTCAACGCCAGTCATGCCCGGCCGGTCCTGAAGGCCGCGTTGATCGTCCTCGCCTTGATCGTCGCCATTCTCGCCCTGGCCCGGCCGCAGATCGGCACCCGCATCGAGGAGGTCAAGCGCGAGGGGATCGATATCATGATCGCCATCGACGTCTCGACCTCGATGCTGGCCCAGGATGTGCCGCCGAGCCGCCTCGAGAAGGCCAAGCATGAGGTCGAAAGCCTCCTTGGCCGGCTGCAGGGCGACCGCGTCGGCCTGATCGCCTTCTCCGGCACCGCCTTCGTCCAATGCCCCCTGACGCTCGATTATGGCGCGGCCAAGCTCTTTCTCGACATCCTCGATCCCGGACTCATCCCGACGCCGGGCACCAACATCGGCCAGGCCATCACCCGGGCCTGCGAATCCTTCGACCAGAAGGAGCGCAAGCACAAGGTGCTGGTCATCATCACCGACGGTGAAGACCACGAGGGTGATGTGATGAAACAGACCGAGGAGGCGGAACGGCAGGGCGTGATCATCTATACCGTCGGCATCGGCTCGCCCAAGGGTGATCCGATCCCGATGATGACCGACTATGGGATCTCCTCCGGCTTCAAAAAGGACCGTGAGGGCCAGGTGGTGATCACCAGGCTCGATGAGGTGACTCTGGAAAAAATTGCGCTCCAGACCAATGGCAAGTATTTTCGCGCCAGCAGCGGCGAGGATGAACTGCGCAAGATCTATGACGATGTCGACAAACTCGAAAAAAAAGAACTGGGGTCCATGCGCTTTTCCCAGTTCGAAGACCGCTTTCAATATGTGCTGATCGTCGCCATTCTCCTCCTCACCGTGGAGTGTTTTATCCCCGAGCGGCGGCAGCGGCGCGACTTTTGGCTTAAACGTCTTTTCAAGTGGTGATTTCGATGAACCGAATTGGATTAATTCTATTGGCCGCCAGTGTTCTTGCTGTCGGGGGACTCAGGGCCCAGCCCGGACGCGGCAAGATCGTTCAGGGCAACAAGCTCTATGAGGAAAAACGCTATGACGACGCCCTGATCAAGTACCGCGACGCCCAGACCCAGGCGCCCGGAGCCGCCGAGGCGCCCTTCAATATCGGCGCCGCTGAATACAAGAAGAACAAGTACGAG